>OLQE01000056.1_pt1 | contig 97015 bp, 99 predicted proteins | sample 1643161 | NCBI WGS metagenome assembly OLQE01 (sample SAMEA3136650, study PRJEB25190) | human gut metagenome
TTTGCGGACATTTAAGAAGATATAAAAAGATAGTCAAAAAGACATATATAATTTAATATAAATTATTTTCAATTTTGTTTATTTTTGATAGTTTTTTCTAACTTAATCAATATAGCAAGAGAAAAATCAATTATCAAACATCCCCTTCTATATCTTGCTTATTTTACTTGTATTATATATGCTATTTTGATTATATTTATTTTGTAAACTATGGGTATTAAATTTACTATTTTCTAATTCTAATAAGTGAAACAGGATAGATTGACCAAGCAAATACTTGGTCAATTTTTATCTTTTCAAGTATTACATTTTTGATTATTGTGACTACCTATGTAAAACAATGGCAAATAGATAATCCAGAGGAAAAACCAAAAAAATGTATTCAAGAAACTAGTTTATCTAAGAAAACGGTTTACAAAGGGTAATAGTAATTTTAACCATGTTACGTCATTTTCCTTCCCTTCAGCTATCAGCTTTCACATAGCAAGATATCTGCACGATAACCTGTCATTCCATAGGCACTACACTGGAATTAGCAAAAATCGAACAGCTTTTCGCCTTGTTCATGCGCAAGCTAGAAGCCTATGAACAATTGCTTCAAGAAGAAATGCTGCCTAATGCGTGCCTTTATATGTCAAGATGATAAACAGCATACTTGCTATGCTTTTGCAGTAGCTTTATTCGCAATAGCTTTGAAGATATGAAAAATCAAGGTACTGATGAGAAAGAAAAGACCTGCAAAAAGAAATGATAAGCGAGCTCCTGCACCATAAATAAATCCTGCAAACAAAGCTCCGGCAATCATGCCAAGACTTTTCATCGCATTATAAAAACCCATGACCTGATGACTGTTTTCCGTATTACCTTCCCCAGCACATACATCCTGTAATAGTGGAATATAGATGGCATTAAACGCAAAGAAAAGCAGATTGACAACCATGAATGGAACCATGTGCGTGGTAAAGGTCATCATCACAAGTAAGATGCCGGCTCCCGCTAAAACATAGCGCAGGGCTTTTTTTACATTTCCACGTTTCATGATCCACATACAGATTGTCGTATTTGCGAATAAAGACACAAAACCAACAACTGCTTTTAATGCGCCATTGTAGGAAGATGGGAAACCGAACTGATCTTTAATGAAATAGTTGAAATTTTGATCATATGCCGTGGTTGCACAAGATGTTAGAAAGACAACAAAAAACAATAGCACCATGGCCACGTTTAAAAAGTGGCGTGCATCCAAAAAGGCTTGAAAAGGATTGATATCTTTAAAAGAAATAGTATGCGTTTTTGCTTTATCGGGATCAGCTTTTAAAAACAAAGCAAAAAGAACTCCGGCTGCCACCAAGGTCAGACTTTGCATAACAAAAGTCGCAAACAAGGAATAAACACCCATGATACCGCCTATCAAATAACCAAAAGCCGCAAAAACTGTTGGGATGGTGGCAGATAAAGCAAGATAGCGACCTCTTTGTTCAAGTGTGGCATGGGCAATGATATAAGTCAAAAAGCTCACCATGATACCACCAACAAAGAAGCCGGATAATAAACGTGCAACCATGATCAAAGGAAGTGTTTTACTAAGAGCAAACAGCATTTGTCCTGCGCCATAGCCCACGCAACATATGCCCAATACACGCTTACTGCCTAAATGATGTACCTGATTTGCCCATAATGGCGAAAACAAGAAATTCGTAAATGCCATGCCGGCATACAATAAACCAAAAGAATAATCCGGCAGCTGTAATTGTTGAATCAATGTCGGTGTGATGGGATGGGCAAAATTCGCAGCCATGCTTTCCATTGCAACCAGTATAAAGAAAACGACAAAATGATACTTTTGAAATGTTTGTCTGATTTGCATATTGTTACCTCATCTGTAGTTATTGCTTAACTGTTGCTTTCTATCTAAAATAACAGCATTATGATACACTACTTTTCCTACAACATGCAATCCTAAAACATTCTTATGATAAGGAAATCTTTGTAAAGGCCATACTGCTGATGTACAAAGATACTTATCACTATAAAGTAAGAATGTAGCGATTCATTAAAAAAGCGATTCACCATCACGATGATCCGCTATCTTATAAATATGAAGTGCAAATAAATTACTATTTTTTCGTTTTCCCTTTTACCTCTGGCAACTCCTCATACATTGCCTCAAAAAGGCCCATTAAAAAAGCTTTATCATCGATTTCATTTACCAATAGCATTGCTTTCGCCCCTGCATATGGCAGTTCATAGGTAGCTGTCGGCAAATACTTCACTGCTGATTTTATCGGTTTTACAAGTAATCGATCATCATAAATACCGCCTACGATCTTTCCACGGTAATAGATGATGTATTCCTTCATCATTGCGCGATATGTGATATCCTCTAGCGCAGACAATTGTTCTAAAACATATTGTAAAAAGCTTTTACTAGATGGCATGCTTTCACCTCTCATTTTTATATGGTACGGTATGCTTATTTCACTGCCGGTCTTTGGTATAATGCTTTTCTTTGCAAGCCATTTTGTTTGCTCATTTTATACCAATTTCGATGCGCCGCCAAGATATATAATCTTCTTGGAAAGTAGCTTGGTTCCACATAAATATCCTCGATGCATCGCTTATCAGAAATAGCTTCAGCAAACTGGCGGATGCCTTTTCCTAGTTGTTGATTGGGGCCTTGATCAAGAGGAACCTTTTTTAAAGTGCCAAGCATTTCACCGGCTCCTATGGCAAGTCCTCCTCCATAGAAAAATCCCATCTTGCTGCACCAATTCTTTACAATTTCCAGCAAAACATTCCCTTGTTCACTTTCATAAAAACCAAGGTTAGTTATTACATAAACGGGTAATTGTGCAAACTGTCCTTGATATCGAAGATACATCTGTTCCATAAACTCCATGACTTGGGCAGGAACACCATCTACATATACCGGCATACCTATCACACAGGCATCCGCTTTTTGAAGCAGATCTTTTATAACATTTAGATCTTTTCGTTGATGAAGTTGTACGCTTTCATATGAATCTTTTAGTTGCGTTTTTAATAAATTTAAAAAATGATTTGAATTACTCTTGCTTTTGCGTAAGCTACCATTCAGTAATAGAATCATATCTTTTTCCCATACCTTTCTCATTCCCTACGACTTTTTAAATGCATATTGATGTCAAAATGATGAATATAAAAATTAGTTACTTCTTATATCACTAGCTCTTTAAGCTTCTCATAACTATCTACAAAACAAACTTGTTTTAATATGCCGTTAAAATTTTGCACATTTGCTTCTACCAATAGTTTAGCGGTTTTCTTTTCATTTTCAGATAGATCTTCTCCATAAAAAAAAACACGGAATTGTATCGTATTATGATATCTTACTTTATGATGCATTTCTCCTTGGCGTATCTCGAAAAAAGGAAGAAAATATGCGATAGAGCGATCTATAACATTTTTTATAAAAGAACTATAGCTGCCAAACAAACATCGGCTAATAATCATCAACTCGTCTGTGTTACCAAAAAGAGCACCTATTTTTTGATATTCATCTTGTATAACACACTGCCCCGGTGTTTTCGTCCAACAACCAAAGCAGCCCACGCATGGATGGATGACCTTGGTATGATCGATGATTCTTGTATTATTATCTACAGGAAGAGCAAGCGTGCTCCATTCCGCTTGTGCTAAATCATGCAGTATTACCTTCATATCATTTCCCCTTATCATTTTCATTTCATCTGTTTGTATCCTTAATTGTTAGTATTCTATTCCATCTGTTAGTATAAAAGCGCATCAGCCTTTCAAGAATAAGAACAACACTTCCTTATTTTTGCTTACGATAGCGCTCCCCATCTAAGAAAAACATCGTAAATGTTGCACGTGATAATAAGATTTCTTGATCGTTAAAAATAAACACTTCATATACACCTGTCGTTCTACCAGCAGATATTTCCTGTGCAATGCCGATCAGCTTACCGCCTTTTCCCGGTTTTATATAATTGATGGTACCCGAAAGCGTAACACTATCGCGCCCTGTCGCAAAGCTAGCTGCTCCAGCAGCTGTGTCAGCTAAGGAATACAATGCTCCGCCATGAACAAAGCCATGAACATTCAAAATCTGTTCATCTATAATCATCTCCACCTTAGCATAGCCTTCTTTTACTTCAACAACATGCATATCGTTGCTTTGTAAAAACTGGCTGGAGGAGTTTAAACGTTTCTTCAAGTCTTCCATTGATGCCATAAGAAAACCTCCTATCTCAGCTATAGTATAGCATGATAACAAGGAATTATAAAAGGGATGCAAAACGTTAGAAGTTCTTGATACGCACATATTTACCAATAAAATGAATCAATTTGATTTCTTTTGAAGACATCCATTGACGAAAACTTCCTTTGTGTCGTATGATAAAGAAAAGAAAGCAGGGATCTTATGCTCAGCAAAGAACGTTTATTTCGCATTATGGAAGTAATTGAAGAACAATCTTTTGTCACCATTAGTGAATTGATGGAATTTTTAAACGCCAGTAAATCTACGATCACCCGTGATTTAATGGAGCTAGAGCGACAGGGATTGATTCAGCGTGAACGCGGTGGAGCGATTCGTAAAGAATTACCACAGACTTTAAGCAGCAGTACCGATTTACCGGTAATGAACAAAGAAAATATTCATTTTGCTGAAAAAGAATTGATTGGAAAAGCAGCGGCTGAGATCGTGAAGAATGGTGAATGTATTTACCTTGATTCCGGTACAACCCCAGTTGCCATGCTGCCCTATCTGAAAGATAAAAACATCAAATTGGTAACAGCCAGTACTTATTTGGTAAGAAAATTGCCGAAACGTTTTAAAGGGGAATTGTTTCTGATCGGCGGTCATTATATTCCCGATTATGATATGAGCGTCGGTTTTGTAGCCATTGAAGATATTAATCGATTTCATTTCGATCAGGCTTTTTTCTCAGCAAGCGGTATAGATTTAGAAAGTGAAGAAGTCATGGCTGTTGATTTAGATATCAGTGCTGTGAAAGCTGCTGTATTAAAACGCTGTCGCAAAGCACATATATTGGCCGATGCCAGCAAGCTGCAAGTACAAGCCTTAGCCACCTGGGCACACACAACTGACTTTGATACGATTTTCATGAATGCGCCAACCACCGTTGAGCAATTGCCGGATAATTTTCATGTATGTAAAGAATGATTTTCAAAAACCAGTTGAATGATCACCACATACAAATAAAGAATAATCCTAAAAGCTAGCTTACTTTTATTTTTTAAGAAGATTCACAATCTTTGCCAATACCTTTTGTTTGTTTTCCCTAAGTTGAATTAAAAAACACAGGCAACCTGTTGTATGGATATGCTTTCTAAACAGCTCTCCTTAAGGTTTCCTGTGTTTTCGTTTATGCAATGGATCGTAAAATTATTTGTGTAAAAGCTTTGGCCTGGCGCAGATCATTTTCATCTGGATGTGATAGTGCCATATCAAAATTATCGAGAATCCGTTCTATTTTCTTTGAATCTTCTTTTGCTCGCTCATAGCGTTCTCTTAATTCCATCGGCATTTTTCCCTGACACATAAAACCATCCACATAAGTACAATCATCTTCAATAAATGCACTGACTCGCTGTAAGATCATATCATAGTATTCTGCACTGCCGCCAAAGCCACATGTACCGAATAACACGATTTGTTTATTATGCAAGGATGAAAAATAATCTAACAATGCGCTTGGGCAGCTGCCTTTATCCGTCCAGAATCCGGCAAAAATAACATCCGCATCTTTTGTCGCATCCATATCCGGAATTCCGAAATAAAGCATATCCTCTGCCGGAATAACCTGCGCAATCGCCTCTGCCACACGTTTTGTATTTCCTGTGTGACTACAATACACAACAGCGTACTTCATTACCGCCATCTCCTTTTTCCTATATGAATATTGTAACACTTTTTACAGGATTGGAAACATCATTTTCTTTATGATACGCATCACCACGATTTCTTACATAGCATGCTCATGCAGTAGTTATTCAAATGGATATATCATGCCCCATTGTTTTCTTACTTCCCATAAAAGCTTTGTCACATCATAGCTCAACTGCAAAGTTTCGTTTTGCCCAGTTCTTACGGCCTCTTCCATATCACGAATCTCATAACACAATGCCAATGCACTTTCTCCATCCTTCATCATTTCTTCATGACCATCTTGTGTCATTTTCCACGTCGCTTTATCTCCTCTAGGGTATTCACATAACTCCAAGTAACCAAGTTCACCCGCTATAACAGCGCGTTTAGGAAGCTTTGCGCGCATTGTTAAGGTAATGGTCGCCATTTCATCTTCTTTATTGCGTAAGATGATACCGCTCATCTCATCTACTCCGGTTTCAAAAGGAAGCATATCTGTTTTAATGATATGCGGCTGTGCATGCAGAAAATAACGGGCAAGGCTTATTGCATAGGTTCCGATATCCAATAAGGCTCCACCTGCCAACTCTTTCGCAAAGAATCGATTGGTAATATCATATTCTTTACAACTGCCAAAATTTATCTGCAACATTTTTAATTTTCCAAGTTTTCCACTCTCAATGCGTTCTTTCGCTTTCTTCATGATCGGCATATGAAAAATAGTCATCGCTTCCATCAGAATCAGCTGGTGTTTCTTTGCGAAAGCCATAGCCTCTTCAAGTTGTTGTGCATTTACTGTAATAGCTTTTTCACATAAGACATGCTTATGATGTTGAAGTGCCTGCATGATATATTCAAAATGATTGGAATGTGGTGTAGCAATATAGACGATATCCACATGTTCATCTTGCATTACTTCATCAATCGTATAAGCATGCGCGATTGTGTATTGCTTTGCGAACGCTTCTACCTTTTTCGGATGACGTCCTGCAACCGCATAGATAGTCCCATGTTCCTGTAATAATGCCTGTGCCATTTGATGAGCGATGACACCCTGTCCTAAAATACCCCAATTCATCACTTAAACCTCCTTCTCTAACAAAAGAAAGCCATCCTCTTTGCCAATCAATGCTTTCGTTACTTCTTCTGTTAACAGACTTGTATCAATCACACCGGCAATTTTTTTTAGCTCTTGGTTCAATTGCACACTGTCTTGTACGTTAGGAAAGCGCACATCTGCTAATACATTACCATGATCACTCATTAGCAGCCCGAATTTTCCATCACTTGTTCGAGGATGAAAACTTCCCTTTAATTCTTCAACCCTGCGCTTCACATAGGCATAGCTATCTTCTAACAACTCTAAAACAATCGGACATGTAAATCGTAAGGTATCACTCAATTTGTCTTCCGTTGCCATAAGGATATACTCATCTGCCATATGCGCAATCAGCTTTTCCCTTGTATGAATGCCTCCACCGGATTTTAACGCATGCAAATGGCGGTCAATTTCATCACAACCGTCAAATGCGACATCCACATGTGATACCATACGCAGCGGCAGCAGTGGCAATCCTAAACGAACACAAAGCTTTTCTGTTTCAAAAGATGGTGTTACAACCTTTACCGCCAATTGTTTTTCTGTGATAAATTTTGCCAATGTCCCAATCGTTGTTCCCCCACCTAAACCAATGAGCATTCCATCCTTAATAAAGGTTAATGCCGCAAACGCAGTTCTTTCTTTACTATTCATAACAAGTCATCCTCCATTTTTTGATATTGTTCCATCACAAATGCTCTTTGGGCAATACCTTTACAAAAAGCACTGGCACTACCACAAGCAACACCCCAACGTAAAGCTTTTTCATACGTTTTTTCCTTTAACCAACCATACAAAAAACCTGCAACCAGGGAATCCCCAGCTCCTACCGAATTAACAACTTTTCCCTTTGGACTCGCTATACGATACACTTCATTTGTTTCACTTACCAACATAGCCCCCTTATCTGCCATGGATATGATAACATTTCTAGCTCCTTCCATTTGTAATTGCCGTGCACATGTGACAAGGTCTTGTTCTTGTAAGTCCGCTAACTGAAACAGCTCTTGTAATTCATGATGATTGGGCTTAATTAAGAATGGATGCTGTGGTAATGCCTGACGTAGAGGTTCACCAAAAGCATCCACAACTACATCAATTTGCTTATCATGAAGTTTCTCCATCAACACTGCATAAATATTTGCTGGCACTTGTTTTGGTAAATTCCCTGATAATACTAAGATATCATTTGGCTGTAAGAGTTCCAGCTTTGCATATAGCTGATGCAAATGGGCCGAGGTAATAAGAGGTCCCTGTCCATTGATTTCACTTTCCTCCTGCGCATGAATTTTGACATTGATGCGGGTAAAACCATCTTCTATAGGAATAAAATCTGTCCTGATTCCTTGCTGCTCAATACCTTTTTTTAACGCCTCTCCCGTAAAACCAGCAAAAAATCCTAAAGCAGTGGAGGGTATACCTAAATGTGCAAGCATCATCGACACGTTAATTCCTTTCCCTCCATAGATAATATCTTCTTCCTTGGTGCGGTTGATTGCTCCCTTACATAAGGCATCCAGTGTGATGACATAATCAATTGATGGATTTAAAGTAACGGTGTAGATCATATTGCCACCTCGATAACTTCTGTTTCTTCCTTATATTCATCAGGAATTCCTTTACTAGTGATGATGATTGCATCACTGATATCGGCAGTGCTCATTGCCGTGCAAAGATTAAATTTTGATGCATCGGCTAAAACATAGCATTTTTGAGCATGCTTCATCGCTTCACATTTTACATAAGATTCTTCCATATCCGGCGTCGTAAAACCATTCTCAATGGTAATGCCATTTGTACCTAAAAACGCTTTTGTAAAATTATATTTTTGTAAGGCACTGACAGCACCCAAACCAACAACGGCCATGGTCTTTGCTTTTATTTCCCCAGCTAAGATAAAAACCTTCATTCCCTTGATTGCCAGACGTTCACTTAGATATAAACTATTCGTCACATAGACAGCATCTTTTTCTTCAATAAATTCTGCCATATGTAAAATCGTACTGCCAGCATCCAAATAAATAAAATCATGAGGTTCTATTAAGGTTGCGGCATATTGTGCCAGTCGTCTTTTTTCCTTTATATGTTCTTGGGAACGCTGTGTGACATCGTTCTCTATCGGTGCATACTCCTTTTGTAATAAGGTTGCTCCTCCATGGACCTTACGTAGTTTTTTCATCTTATGCAACGACACCAGATCTCTTCGTATCGTTGATTCTGATATATGCAAAGTTTTCGTCAGTTCATTCACTGTTACCGTCTTCTTTTCCTGTAGCAACTGTAGTATTGCCGCAAATCGCTCTTCTGCTAACATATCCTAATTACCTCCTAAGCAACTACAGTTTATCGCCTATTTCAGTCAATGTCAATCTATATCAATCAAAATTAATCATAAATTCGTGCGATATCCGTCAATTCCAAGCATATGTTGCTTCCTTCTGCAAGAATGTTGTCTTACGATGTTCCTATGTAGTACACACTGTTTTCTCGCTTTTAAAAGCATTTTGGATATGCTCTATTCTTATGTATCACTTTACATAGCACTTTCCCAAACTCCTTTTCTTGTTGATTACTTTATCAGTTCTATCCATTGTACACTCTTCGTTTATCGCATTGCATAGCAGATGATAATCTTCTTTTCTTACACATATTGAAAAGAAAATCATATTCCACAAAAAAACACGATTTCGCTAATCGTGCTTTTTTTCATCCTTAACGATGTTTGATTTCAGGAAAAGCTTTGTACAAAGACTTGGCAATTCCGTCCTCATCATTACTAGCCGTAATTTCATTTGCAATCAATTTAATTGGTTTTACAGCATTCCCCATGGCTACTCCATGTCCGGCATACTGCAGCATTGTAAGATCATTCATCTCATCCCCAAAAGCGATGATTTCTTCTCTTTGAATTCCTAAACGTTCTGCAATTCCTGCCAGGGCCTTTCCTTTATCAATTCCATTCGATACCACTTCAATATAGAAAGGAGCAGATGTATAAATACTCAGGCGATCGCCAAAGGGCAGCTTAAAATCCTCAAACTGCATCTTCAGATATTCAGGGGGTGCACTGATTAAAAATTTATTTGGCTCAAAATCAACAAATGTCCGTAAATCATCTACCACCATTGTTTTCATATTCGTCGCATGTGCCTCATATTCCAATTGATAAGTATGCGGATCATCGACAACTACATATTCACCTTTATTCACCATAATACCCAGATTCAATGCTTTAGCATTATTGATAATTGGAAGAATATACTTTTTATCTATGGTCTTGTTATAGATAACCTGCTGATTGGGATAATCACAGACATGCGCACCATTATAGCTTAACAAATACCCTTTGAAACGATCCATTTCTAGAATCTTGGCCTCTCGATATAAACCTGGTGTTGGTCGCCCACTGGCTAACACGATGCTAGCTCCAAGTTTTTGTGCTTCTATCAAAGCTGTTCTGGTTTCCTCAGATATTTCCTTCTTACTGTTTGTCAAAGTGCCATCCATATCCATAACAATTAATTTATAACCCATACAAATCTCCTTTCAAAAAAAACCTTACGCGAGCAAAACTGCGCAAGGCTTTCTCTCTTATACTCTTGACTGAATGAAACGGCAATTTCCTTTTACTCTTACGCTGCCTGTTCCAGCTGTTGCGAAAATGCTGTCTCCCTTGCGGATACTCAGCATCGTATCATCACTTTCAATCGTTCCTTCCCCATCAACGATAACGAAAGAAGCAAAGCTTTCTTCATCCACCTTGACACTGCATTCACTTTTTACCTCATAAATATAAGTCGTAAAGTAATCACAGGATGCCATCATGGCTACCTGATAGCCATCATATGTCTTAACTTCACCACAAGGCTTAAAATCACTTTCTAATGGAGTCAGATTTGATACATCAATAGCTTTATCAATATGCAATTCTCTTGGTTTTCCATCAGCACCAACACGGCCAAAGTCATATACACGATAGGTCGTATTTGAATTTTGCTGAATCTCACAAATCACGATACCTTCACCGATGGCATGAATGGTACCAGCCTCAATGAAGAATACATCTCCCTTGTGTACAGGGACACTCTTTAATACATCTAGTAATGTATTATTTTCAATACGTTCACGGAATTCTTCCTTTGTGATTTCTTTATTTGTTCCATAATACAGGGAAGCCCCTTCTTCTGCATCCAGAATATACCACATTTCGGTTTTCCCATATTCTTTTTCTACGCGCATTGCGTATTCATTATTTGGATGAACCTGAATGGATAAGTTCCCCTTTGCGTCAATAAATTTAATTAAAATAGGGAAATTCTCAAAAGCCGCACCTTTTGTACCAAGTGCTTCTTTTCCCAACTTCTGCAAATAATCGCCAAACAGCATTCCTTGATCCTCACCACTGTCGACAATACTTTGCCCATCCTTGTGCGTAGAAAGTTCCCAGCTTTCAGCGACAATGTCTAAATCACTTTTTTTGTTGTAGTTTTCCTTTAACTTTGTGCCTCCCCATAAATAATCCTTAAATGCAGGGAGCAATCGTACCATTGCCATAATTAAATTACCTCCAATTTCTTTAATGCTTCAAATATACCTTCTTCTTTGACTGTGCCTGTTACCATATAAGCAACATCATCCAGCAGTGGATCGTGTTTGCGCATAGCTATGCCATACCGCACACTGGCAAGTAGTTCTACATCGTTATCACCATCACCAAAAGCATAAGTTGCCTCATAAGGTATTCCATAATGCTCCATGATAGCTTTTGCGCCAACACCCTTATGCACCGCTTTTTTCCCAATATCCAAGGTGTCACAATTTCGATGTAGGCTCATCTGATAATGCGGACGTAATAACTGCTCGCTTTTTTGCAAGGATGAACGATTGCCAAATGCTAAGGTTATCTTAGAAATACATCCATGCACCTGCTGCAAATTCTTATACTGGACAAAATTGTCTTCCGGAAGCTGAAAGTTATCCATAAAATGCAGATAACTTGGATCCTTTAAATCTTTTACATAACAGAAATCATTACTTTCCAGTATGTAATTAATACCATGCGCATCCATATAAGCAATCAATGCCGCAAGCTCCTCATCTTCAAAGATAACTTTATGAATCACTTTACCATGTACCGTGACATATGCCCCATTACATGTGACATAACCATCCAGATGCAAATCCTTCGCACCGCTTGGGATATAACTCAATGCTCTTCCTGTGGCTAATACACACAGATATCCCATATCCTGCAATCGGGAAATCGTCTTTTTTGTGATATTACTTGGTACATAAATCGCATCACGCTCATCTACCAGCGTACCATCGTAATCATACAATACCAAACCTTTTACCATATTCATCCTCCATGGTTTAATTATAGGAGAAATACGGTTTGATTGCAATGTATTTAAGAAGGAATTCAGGAAAAGCAAGTGTAGCGAAAAGCATAGCTAACCGATCATGAACAGCTTCCATCTGCATCAGATAAAGAATCGTTTCTTTGCATAAGAAAATAATTATAAGATGCGTAGCAACAGCATGAATTCGCTATGAAGATGGATAAACGCTTTCTGTTCTTTTTCCAACCATATTGCATTTCCTCCCTATTTTCTGCTGAAATGAGAATTGTACAAGCATCGCTTACATGCTAAAATAAAACCATGAGAAGAGGGATAGGATGGAGATAAAAGCAGTGTTTTTTGATATTGATGGTACTTTTTTTGACCATCACAGCAATCAGGTGTTACCGGAAACGATGGATGCGATCAGACAATTAAAAGCAAATGGTTATAAGGTAGCTTTATGTAGTGGGCGCGCAAAAGAAATGGCAGAGCAGTTAGGAGTCTTGCAACTGTTTCCCTGGGATGGCTATGTTGGTGGTGCGGGTGTCAGCGTATATGATGAACAAATGAACATCATTTTTGAAGATACTTTTACAGCAGCGCAATGTGAGCGCATCTTTGCCTTAGGGAAGGAATATGATATATGTATTAATTCTCATGGCAAATATGAGTTTATGACAAAACCGTTAAATGCCTATTCCAAAGCCGCGTTTGATCAATTTCATTGTCAAGTACCTATTGTGAGAGAGTGGGATCATGAACCTTTAGTTGCGTTAAGTGCCTATGAAAAACCTGGCTTTGACTGGCATATGTTTGATGGTATTGAAGGCATAGAAGTGCAGCATCCATCTTTAACATGTGTGGATTTTATGAAGACAAGCGTAAACAAAGCAAGAGGTATCGCTCATCTGATGAAATACTGGCAATTGCCGGCTCATGCTTACTTGGCCTTTGGCGATTCTATGAACGATTTGCAAATGATCCAAGAGGCAGGAATTGGTGTTGTCATGGGCAATGGACATGAAGAATTAAAAAAATACGCAGATGAAGTGATTGGTCCCAGCTGGGAGCCTTCTCTGCGTGATTATCTCCTTATACATCATTATATTGATGATAAATAAAACTATTCTACGATTTTATATACTTCATTAATATGTTTTTTAATATCCTGAATGGTTTTTTGGGGGGATTTTTCAAAAGCTTCCTTTTGATTCAAGGCGTATTCTTTCATAGAATCACCTTTTTTATCATATAGTGAATATATGTATGGCTTTTTATAATATTCTTGAAAGGCATGTATCCATTCTTCATCACTATGTAATTCTAAAAGCTCTTGAACGACCTCTTCTGAATAATCATTGACTTTTTGTGCAACTTCTTTTGTGACATCTTGCGGGTGTAATTGAAAGGCTTTTTCACGACTCATAATATAGGCATTCATGCTGTTACCATCTTTATCAAAGAAATTATAATTACCCGGATTTTGATAAAACTTTTCTAATACCTGTTGCATATGTACATTCGAGGCAGGCTGTTCCTGAGAATGTCCATACGTAGCATATCGCCAAAACAGAAATAAGCCAATTGCCACAATTACAGCACTCATCCCCAATCCTATTTTCTTCATTTCATCACCTTCAAGCTATTTTGTTAATATACATTACTAGTATACCATAAATATAGGTGTCTTTTACAAATACACATAAGGAAAAGGCTCCGTAACGAGCCTTTATTCATAAACTTTTATCTCATTTTTTGGTGACACGATGTTATAAACATGCACAACATCGCCGTTTTCATTTAGAAAATTCAAGCTAATTGTTACATATGAACTTTTAGCATCACTTTTTGTATGCAAATACGTAAGAACGGCTGTTTCTGTGATCTTCTCTTTTATCTTAACTGTCGTATTTTCTTCAAATAATTGTACGCTGTATACCTCTTCCCCTGTATACGAAACGGTGTCTTCCCCATCTTTTACACTAATTGTGAAACGATATTCATCTTTAAAGATCCCTTATTCATTCCATGCTTCGATCATCTCTGGTATTTTTATTACCAACTTTGCCTGTAATTCATCCTTTTTCAAGACGGCATCTGTCATTTTGATATCTTCTATGGCATCAATTGGATGCAGCGTAACTTGATGATTATCCACAAAACTTTTATCAATGCAGATGGTATCTTCCTTTCCTTGGCTCTTGCTTACTTTATTATCCGTAGGCTGCTTAGTTTGACAGCCTACCAGCATCGTAAGAGCTAATGCTCCAATGCCTAATGATTTCATAAATTTTGTCATATGTTTAACTTCCTCTCCATTTGATGATGTTATTATATGGAATACTTCCATCATAATTTTTTCATCATCTTTTTTCTATTTCCATGCTCTATATTCTATTGAACGTATTTTATCATACAACGTATATTGTGCAAGGTGGTTGGCAACAAAAGGCTTGTTTCTGACATGGATTGGTCTTTCAGTCACTTACTGCTAAAAAGAATCTGTCATAAATGTTGTCATATAGTTATTAAATTCATGTTCCACTGTTTTTTGTTTTTTTCTCGATAATGGCAGCCATCTTCCATCTTTTAATACAATGCGACCGGTATCTATATATTTGATATAGCGCATATTTACATACTGTCCTTTCATATTAGAGCAAAAATCATCATTAGGATACTTCTCAAAAAAAGTTTTAAAAGAACCTCTTACGCGATATGCTTCATGATGACAATTGATGATAAGATAATGCCCCTCTGATAGTAAACTATCAATATCATTTAGACGAAGTACGGTTTGCTTCCCTTCAAATGTAATTGGCACAAGAATCGTTTGCTTTCTTATCTTATCCATAACATTTTGTATCGCCAATGGAAACTCTTCATCAAAATAATTTTTTGATACATAAGCTGACGCTTGATACTCATACCCTTTTCGAGCAAATTCTTCATGCGTTGTCAAAAAAATGATATTTACATCCTGGTGTCTTAATTTTAATTGCTTGGCAATTTCAAAACCTGTACTATGCTTTAATTCCACATCTAGTATATACAGATTAAATTTTTCATCTGGTAAACTATCATCATCACATACAAACACCTTTAATTTACTAAAGTTATGAAGAATATATGTTTTCACCTGTTGTGCATAATCAAGATCATCTTCGCAAATACACACATTTATATCTTGCATTAGCATCACCCACTTTATTTGTAATTATATCACATATGCTTACTGATACTTTATTTAGGGATAGATATCATAGAAATAAAATAGTAATCATCTGTTTCTTGTTTGAAGATCCCATGATACCTCTTAACACATTCCTCAACATTCTTTAAGCCGTATCCATGCTGTTCTTTATTTTCTTTACTTGTTTTAAATACTTCATTCGTTTTTATGATCCTTGCCCGATCGTAATGATTCTTTATTCTAATATAATAAAAATCTTTATCTTCCCGTATCTCTACTATAATTCTTTTATCTTCCACATGTTCTTGTGCCTCGATTGCGTTATCTAATAAATTACCAAATATAACTGTCAGATCATACTCACTTATAATATCTAAATCACTTTGTAAGATGAATTTCGCAGATATCCCTTTTTCTTGCATAATGGCATTTTTCATATTTAAAATATAAATTAATGCTTCATTTCCTCCATCAATGATAGTTGTATTATTCACATTACCTAAAAGTTGTTCAATATATTCATTTGCTTCTTGTGGATCATGGTCGATTTTATTTTTTATCATCAACATATGATTTTTCAGATCATGTCTTAATTTTCTGTTTTGTTCATTTGCCTCTTCCATTTGCTTATGTAATTTTATGTTAAATTCTTCTGTCTGTAATCGGCGTTCGGTTTCAAAAAGTATTTTATTTTTTTTGCCCATTGCGCGTAAATAAAAATAAAATAACATATACATCAAAACCATAAATAAGGTATAAACGTAATTAAAAATAACATATTGTAAAGGATCATTTAAATCTATATTCCATGTGGCAAATACAGAGTATTCAAAAAAACCTGCCGCAAAAGTTGCCATTATCATAAATAAAAACCATTCTTTATTATCCATATGATCATCATCCATTTTGTATTTTTTAAACAGTTTATAAGCCACCACTAAAATAATAGGCTTTAACAACTCTAATAAAATCAAGTAATCGTCATCACAAGGAAAGATAAATTGGAAAATAATATTATTGATAAAGATGTATATGGATTCAGCCAATTGCGTCATAACATAAGAAAAAATAATATAATATATCTTTTTAAAGACATTTCCCTTTAACATGATAAACATTAAACAACCCAAAATACTATATTCCAGTTCAATTGAATACACCTGATAATAGGTAAGTTCATATAAATTATAAATCATGAAAAGTATTACAAAAACAACATAAATACCACGTATTTTCTTATGTTTTAGCTCCATAGATAATTTCGGGAAAAAATACATATATAAAAAGCTGCTTAAATTTACGATGCTGATAAGAATAGTTATCAAAAAATCATATTCCATAATTCTGTCCACCTTTTGCATATAATAGCACATAATAGTACAAAATTACTGATTAAAACAATTTTAGTTTATAACTGCCACGTGATTATTGTATTTTTTTTCATCTTCACATTACTTTTTGTGATAATGTGACTTATATTAAAGCTTGCCTTGTTCTTAGAAAAGTTTGTTTTTGTTATAATTGTATACTTGTCACTATACAATTTTCTTAAATTATAAGCAGTTCCTTTTACTGAACTTACTTTACTATTTTTTATATTAGCTGTTGCTTTGAAATCATATTGCACATATTTGGATGATGTATAATAGACCTTTAAATTTTTCCATATTTTATTTTTACCAGCACGGTCGGAAAGAACCTGTTCATAATCTATAACACTACTTACATGTTTCATCATTTGTCTTGTTACCTTTTCAGGATTATTTTTAAAATCCTTATGTTTGCTTAGAATATAAGAATTTATCTCTTGTCCTTTATCATTTTGAAAACTATAAGTGGAAGGCGATTCATAAAAATCACTAAACATCTGTATCTCTTCATCATAATCACTTGTTGTGTCTTTAGCTTCAATTTTCAAGCATGTAAAAGATAATAGAATTCCTAAACATAATATAATTTTTTTCATACTTACCTCACTTATCCTTTCCCTTATCTATAACAAAATACATTAAAATGCTCAAGACAGCTGACATTCAAAGGTCATAATTAGGCAAGATAAAACTCTTGATCATCCTATATTTTTCTTAAGAATTATTAATCATACTTTCCTACGTTAGTAATACATATATAATATACACATGAAAAACTTTACAAATTTATCCTTTTATCGCACCTTTGCTAAAGACGAAATTAAGCATAATCCCAAAAGAAGAGTTCATCGCAGCGCGCTCTTCTTTTTGACATTCTGTATGTTACTGATTGGAAATGGCTGCCTAAGCTATATACGCACACAACAAAGACAAGCTTTTGCTCATTATGGAGAGTGGAATCGCGTTATTTTCAACGTAGAACAAAAAGATGTAGAAACTGCTAAAAAAGCAAATTTAGATACTGTCTTACCTTTGCCATCTTTAGGACAGATCATGGTAAAAAATCAAGATGGCTATGCCCAAATTGGAGAAGTTTCTCAATATACAAAAGAAGCCATGGACTTGTTTCACTTAGAACTATTAGATGGCAGCTATCCGCAAAAGAACAATGATATCATCATCGAGGCCGATGTGTTGAGCTATTTAGGTTATTCCTATCAGCTTCATCAATCGATACAGCTGTTGTTAAGTGATGGAAAAATGCATAAGTTTTATCTCACAGGAATCATAAAGCCCTATCGCTCGATGTGGAATGTACAAGACAGCAATTCTTTATCCGCTGCTTTTGTCAAAGCGAAAGGTAGTCTTTCTTCCTTATGGTTAAAAGATGTACGCGTAAACGAAGACTATCCTTCCATACCAGGTGTTTCTGCTATCAATACCTATGCTTATGATAATATGGTTTGGTTAAATGGCAATAGCAGTCGTTTCTTAATAGGGATGATGTTTGCGTTGTGTATGATTCTTATATTTATGTATTTCATCATTCGAGATATTCTTATGAGTTATGAAAAAGAAGATCACATCCTAAAACAATTAGGGGCATCGCGTAAGCAAATACGATGGATTCGCTTTTGGTTTTTCATCTATCTCTTGCGTCTGCCAATTCTTTGTGCCTATTTGCTATATTATGGAGGCAGTGCCTTAGGAAGTGATCTATTAAATGATACACTGCACATTGAAGTCGTTGCTTCTTGGTACGTTGGTGGTATTTTTCTACTTGGCTTGTTGCTAACCATCCTACTCGCCAATTTATTGACGAATCGCAAACAAGAAAAAATGATAAAGAAAACACATATACATAAGCTGACGATACGCCATCCATGGAAAAAGATCACGCCATGGCGCTTGGCTTGGCGAAATCTTACTACATTATCGCATCACACTGTTATTATCATAGTATTGCATGTAATCGTCTTAAGTACCTTCCTCCTATGCATACAAACACAAGCAAATGCCTATATGCAATGGCAAGACTATCAAAAGCGACGAGGAATTGGCGATTATCGTGCTTCTTTCAACGTAAATCCAGAATCAAAAAAGATACGTGAACTTGATATAACAGGACTTAAGAGCATCCCCCATGTAACAAGTGTACGCGCCTTTCACATACGCAGTGATATAAAAATAAGCTATGCCAATATGCAACAAGAAACTTGTTTAAAAGATTATCAAACATATTATCACTATACAAATGTTATTCCTGACACTCATAATACCTATGCCACCCTCATTGCTATCAATGAGGATACAACCGTGATACCCATCATGCGAAAATATCTAAACTTTGATGAAAAAGCCTTTTTAAACGGTGATTTAGCGATTATAAATACGGAAGCTTTTATCTTTAAAAAAAATACTGGCAGTGAAAATGGATATTCAACAACGGATTACTTACTGGCAGATGGTACCAGAGAACAGGCAAAACAGGATGGTGGTAACTATCATGAAATTCAATATATCCATAAAGGTACGATGTTAACATTGACAGGAAAACATACCATGAAGATGAAAGTATTACCTATGAAAAATAAGTTTTCTGATATGGTGGATGCGCTTGGCGAAGATAGTGGAATTCCATTTACCATCTTTCTTAGTGAAAAGGGGTATGCTAACATCATGGGGGAACATCTTGGTTATCAATCACTTGTCGCTGAAACAGATAAAAAAGCCGATTATCATCATACCGATCAACAAGTCATGAACATTCTTAGTCGTTATGGTGATTTGCACATCACTAACTCTCGTTTAGAGGAAGAAATCCATCAACAAAAATTCTTACAAACGGTTCTGCTTTATGGTGTTATAGAAGTGTTCATCTGTTTTCTATGGCTGTTATTACTGTCAAATCAATATCGTTTGCATCAGACTTATTTGGATGTAGAACACAAACTTTTACGCATACTAGGTGTAAGTAAATTCTATCTCTTATGCACTGCCTTTTTAGAAGCTATTGTACAAGCTATTATTTCTTTGATTATCACCGCTTGCCTGTATTGGCTGTATGAGAAAATTTATCACCCATTAACAACATTAGGTGCCCCTAGCAGTCCTTATTATTTACCGGCCTCTTTGATATGGCACCACCATGTTCCATTGCTATGCATCCTGCTCATTAGCTTTTTAAGTTTATCCATCTTATTAAAAGGGAAAGTAGGACAAGAAAAAGGAAGGGATTCTAATGAAATTGCTTGAAGTAAAACATGTTCATAAATGCTATGCGAATACAAGAAGAGTGAGTGAAGTTTTACATGATTTAAGTTTTGCTGCTGAAGAAGGAAGCTTTACTGCCATCATGGGGAAAAGTGGTTCTGGTAAAAGCACTTTGTTAAACTGTATCGCTTCTTTGCTTCCTATTGACAGTGGCTCCATCTTAGTAAAAGGACAGGATATCACCGCTTTTTCCCGCAAACAGCGAGAAGTGTATCGTCGTGAGGATATCGGCATCGTCTTTCAGGATTTTGCGTTATTACCTTTTCATTGTGTCTTGGAAAATATTTTATTACCACTGCATTTAGCAAAGAAAGCAGTAGATCAAGCGCATGTGGAAATGCTTTTACAAGCATTGGACATTGCCCAGTTAACCACAGCATTGCCCCAAGAACTATCCGGTGGTGAACAACAACGTGTCGCGATTGCCAGAGCCTTCGTGCATCAGCCAAAGCTCTTGTTGATGGATGAACCAACCGGAAATTTAGATAGTGAAAACACACATATCCTTATGGAAATGTTAAAAGAACTGCATGAAAAGCAGAAAACAACCATTCTGTTAGTCACTCATGATCGTGATGTAGCCGCTTATGCAGAACGCACATTGCTTTTACAGGATGGTAAGTTTATTGAAAAGTGCGATAATCACTAAGATGCAGAAAGAGCGCTACCATAAGGAAGGCTAAAATAAAAGACATCCGTATAGATTTTATTATCGTATCTATTCTTGATGTCTTTTTTGTTTAAATTGTATATGATGATAAAAGAAGGCAAAAGACTTTGCTTTTTGCAAACTGCCTATAGAGTAAATTAAATTTTAGTAGCTTACTTAAAATTAAAATATATAAAGCATATGGATTGGTTTTGTAACTCTTTGTGATACAGCAAATTGTGGGTTAATCATCCTCATCATAATTGATAAAGCTTGCTGTTTTTGCATCCGCATAAGATTTAAACTTCTTAAGTAATGGATGCTGTTTCACACTGTTTAAATCCTGTGAAATCATCGCTGCTAATACTTGAACAAATGGCAGATAGACAAGTGGTGTTAGATCACTCTCTACCATATCCGATAAGGTTAGTATATGATCATCATCTAAATTAGCGGCATTGCTTAACATAAAGGTATGCTCACTCACACTGCGTGTTGCTTGATAAATCTGTTGCACACGATTGCTTGCCGCATCATTGCCATCGATTAATAAAACCGTATAGGATGGTGTCAATTGCAGGTTAGGTCCATGAATATATTCTTCCATTTCCAAAGGCAGTGCCGGAATATGAATAGTTTCTCCACTTTTCAAAGCACCTTCCAGAGCAATGCCATAACCAGCTCCTGCTCCACATACATAAATGCTATGCATAGAACTGAAATCTTTATAATGTTGTTTTACAAATGTTTGTGCCTTATCGATCATCTCTTCATTTAATTTTATAGCCTTTTTTACTTCTTCTAGCTTTTCACTGCGCTTTGTATAAGCAATGGCAAACAGCATCAGATACAATGTCAGTGTTGTAACTCCTTTGGTGACATAGCCGACCAATTCTTCCCCAACACCATAATCGAACACAAGATCTGCATGGTCTTTGATATCATGTTCCACATTGCCGGTTAAGGCAACCCCGGTATATCCTAACGCTCTTATTTTATCTAATGCCGCAATCGCGTTGGTTGAATAGCCACTTTGAGATACTACGATAACCACATCATCATCCGCAATCGCATGTTCATACCAAGTGAATGTATAAGGGGTAGTGATTTTTACTTCCATTTGTAAGGTATGCATCAAAAAGCTGCGAGCACAATGACAAGCATTGTAACTGGAACCACTGGCTACCAGCCATAAACGACGCATCTTTTTTTCTTTGGCATAGTTTACCAGGGGCGCACACAAGGTAGCATAGTCTTCTATATTCTTCATCGCCTGTGCCGGTGTTTCTTTGATGTAATCCATCATTGTCATTTTTTCCATAATCTATCCTTGGGATGTTAATCTCTTACAAGAGGTATTGTTTGATCCCTTTTCCTTTCTTATTTACTAGGGGAAAAGGTGGATTGCTCCACCTTCATTTTAATAATTCAGTTTACGGTAATAACGGCGGATTTCCATTGGATGACAAGTTTCTTCTTCCATGTGTGCATCAATGCGATTATTGACTGCATGCATAACCAGATGAGAAATATGTGAACGGAATTTAGGAGAAATACCCTTTAATTCGTAGTCCTTGGTATCAATTACCGTATAGTTCTTACAGATACGTGGAATGAAGTTGACAACTCTTTCAGATAAAGAACGCTGTGCATCTTCTCCAACAAAGATCGTAACCGGTGTATCACGTGTAACGATTTCAAACATACCGTGGAAGAATTCCGGTGCTGTGATGGATTTTGTCTTGATCCATAGCTGTTCTTCCCAATAGCACATAGCATAAGAATACGTAGCTCCCCACTGATTGCCGGCACCGACGAAGTAATGCAATTCATCGTTCCAATGTTTCTTCGCAAATTCTTTTCCAAAGTCATCCGCTTTCTTTTCTACTTCTACCAACGCAACAGCTAAATATTTTTCAAATTCTTCATACATGCGTTCATAATCTGCAAATTCGCCATTGTTAAACATGAAGCGATCCGCAACCATGAAGAATTTCAGTTGTTCATTTGCTGAGTAAGCAATTTCATAATCGACCATTTTTGCTAATTCTGTAGTATCGATATCAATAAAGCCTAAGACTTTCGCACCGGCATCCTGTGCTTTTTTTACTGCCTGTACTACTTCAATCGTACTTCCGGTTACACTGGATGTGATGACGATGGTTCCCTTTCCAATACGTTTATTTCCTGTTGTTAGATATTCTGCGGCATTTTCTGCCCATGTTTCAATCGCAGACATCTCTTTCATATGCACAGTTGCCTGCATACTGCTTGCCCATGTTCCACCAATGCCTAACCAGCAAATATTCGTATAACCTTCTTTACAAATCCCATCTACGATCTCATTGATCTTTCCACGCAGAGCCAAAGCTCCATTTACACTATCAATCTGTGCTTGTTCATTAAATTTTAACATTTCCATTTCCTCTCCTTATTTTTTAACCTAAGAATCCAAAGAATGCGCCTGCCAGACCTAAGACAGCCATTAACAGCAGAATCGTCGTTGTTTTAAAGTTTTTACGTAACAGGAAGAATACCACGAAGGTAAATGCCAATGGCAATAAGCCCGGCATGATACCATTACAAATATCCCCGATTGTTGTTGCTTCATCACCGCTACCAATCGCAATCGGTATATTGATCGATACGTTTTCCGCCGTCATACCACCAATAACCATCAGACCCAAAACAGCAGCGCCATAAGTTAAGCTTTCCATCAGACCGCTTTTTTCAATCTTCGTTAAGAATTCAGCTCCCAGTTTATAACCGGCATTCATTAAGAAGAAACGTAAGCCCTGTGCCGGAATATTAAATACCAGCAGGAATAGGATTGGTCCTAAGATATTGCCTTGACGTGCTAAGGAAATACCAATACCGGTTGCAATGATACGTAAAGTTCCCCATATAAAGCTGTCACCAATACCGGCTAATGGTCCCATTAAGGCAATCTTAATATTATTGATACTGGAAGTATCGAAGTTTTCTTCTGTAGCATTTTGTTCTTCCATCGCTGTAGAAATACCTAACAGCAAGGTTGATAAATGTGGTGTTGTGTTAAAGAATTCCAGATGACGTTTCAGCGCTTCTGCACGTTCTTCATCTGTTTTATATAATTTGTTAATGATTGGAATCAACGCATAACAATAAGGCAGATTCGCCTGTCGCTCATAATTCCATGACCATTCCATAGACAAGGAACGAAGGGCTACTTTATTTAGATCTTTTTTTGTAATCATACTATTTTCTTTTACCGTATTAGAAGTCATCATCTTCATCTCCTTCACTCACACCGGCTGTTTCCACCGCATGCTTATTCTGATTTTTAATTTGGACAAGGACAATTGCCACGATAGCACCAAAGATGGCAATACCGGTTACCGGAATCTTCAAATATGTGCTTAACGCAAAGCCCAAGAAGAAGAAACAAGCAACATTCTTGTTCATGATCATCTGCATCAATAAGCCAAAACCAATTGCAGGTAACAGACCCATTGTCAGTTCTAAGCCTTTTTGTACCCATGCTGGAATCATATCCAGAATGCCCTGAATGACAGGACTACCTAAATAGAAGCTGACACCGACGATCACACCGATGATCAAATTGACACCAAAGAATCCACCTAACAGATGCATTCTTTCAACACCCTTATAATTACCAACAGCGGCATATTTATCTGCTTTATGCACAAACATCGGTAAAATGAAGACCATGCTTAAATTCTTAAAAATCAAAACCAGACTGGCAATTGGAAGACCTAATGCCAAGGCTGCCTCAGCACCGGTTCCGGTAGTGATGGCAAATGCCGTACCTAATACGGTTCCACTGATCATTTCCGGTGGAATGGATGCACCTACAGAGAATGCGCCCATAAAGGCAAGCTCCAATGTAGCTCCCAGAGTTACTCCCATTGAAATATCCCCTAATACGATGCCTGTCAATGTTCCCATCACCAATGGTCTGGATAACAAACAGGTACCAAATAAATATTCTGCATTACCAAGCATTGCGACCAATGCAAGTAAGATTGCTTGTAGCATTGTGTAAAACCCTCCTCTTTCTCAAATAGTTTCATGATTATGTTTCTTTATGCGGTTCGCTTTAACCTTCGATAGATTTGTGTTTCTTATGCGATTTTATAATACATTTTCCGCATGCACTTTCGCATCATTAGGAACCATGCGAATTTCCACTTCGATTCCTTTGTCTACTAATTCTTTCAGTAAGGTTGTTTCTTCTTCTGTCACATTGATTGCCTTACTGATATTTCTTGTGTTCTCTTTTGCTTTCGTGCCACCTAAATTCACAGACTTGATGACATTTGTTTCTGTTGCGAAACGATAAGCATCTTGAATTGATTCCACAACGATAAACAGTTTGTATTTATCTGTAACACCACTATTCACCGCTGCAATGCCATCTTCCACACTTTTCATAACCAGCTTAACACCTTGTGGTTTGGCCATCTTAATGGTTGTCTTACGTAATTCATCCTTCATGACATCATCATTCGCAATCAGGATACAGTCAGCGCCTAATGCACTCGTCCAGGAAAATGCCACCTGTCCATGTAATAGTCGGTGGTCAACGCGTAAACATTTAATCATCTTACTTCACCTCTTTCTAAAATTCATCATCTTCCTCAGCTTTTAAATCATCCGCTGCCAGGAAGGTAATGCCGTCTTGGGCATTCTTTACGATACTGTCTTTGACCTGCGCATCAATCACTTGCGGACAGGATAACAGAATATCCATGGCCAAATTCATATTCATTCCGCTGAATACCTTCACATTGTGATGCACACACAGCTGCGATAAGGCTGTATGAACGCTGCCGCCTTTGATATCGCAGAGAATGACAAATTCCATCTGTGGATTTGTTGCAATGCGCTCTTTCAGCTTGTTCATAAAGTCATTTGGATTTTCTCCCGGAAACAGACAGTAGGTTTCTACATCCTGCGTCAGCTCTTCGCCGATAATCATACGCAGGGAGTTTAATAATCCTTCCGCCAGCTTTCCATGGGATGCGAGAATCACTTGTCGCATACTCATCAGCTCCCTTCACTTACTAACTAGCAAAAAGCGTGCCAACTTGGAATTTTCCATGTTAAACACGCTTTTTTCGCTTTTTTTCTTAATTATTCTTCACGTAGTCGAAGATATAGCCAATCTCTTCCACCGGTATTTCGACGCTATAGTAATTTTCAACGACGCTAAACGCTTTTTTCACCGATTTGATAAACGCTATTTCTTTTTCCGCAAAATCTTCTACATTCGTATACGTTTCAATGCTCTTTCTGGTAACCAGACGTTCAATCAAGCAACAGACATGCACATACAAGCCTACACAAGTATTATTCGTCAAGCGAACCTGCAAATCATTTTGCAGCTTATCAATGGCATCGGCGACATGTTCTAATAGCTTGCTAGGATTTAAGATCGTCAGATTGTTCATGATATTACTTAACGAGAAGTTCTTTAAGATATTTTGTTGGAAGGTCTTCATTTCACTGTCACTGATGTAATCCTTAAAATAATCATGCAGCTCATCCAAGGTATCGTTGATAATTAAATCTTCGATTGGTATAAAGCGGATGTCAGGTATATTAGGATTCAGTGTCCCAACAATACAGATGACTTCGTAATTTTCAAAGAAGGCATCGTGCAGCTGTTTTTCCAATAAGGTATTGTAATCATACGTATAGACATGAATCGGTAAATCGCATGGTAAGGAATCCACCAAAATCTTTTTCAGCTTTTCGGCAGTTCCCATACCGCTGGCACAGGAACAGAGAATGACCTTTTCGCGATTCTTATGTTCCACGATATGATAATTGGCACTACTGTAATCAATGGCAGTTTCAAAGATTTCTTTCATCGGCGTATTGGAGATGATACCCTGCCCGATTTCCAATGCTAAACGTGTCGTGACATTGTTCATGATGCCGATGCTGGCATTGGATACTTCTAATCCTTTATAGATTTCTTCCAAAGAACCCATATCAACCAGTAAAAACAGTTCTTCATATTGCGGAATCTTGGCCAAATAGCGATTTAGCTGTTCAATGATCTGTGTGGAACTAAGCTGTAACGGCATATCCATAGCATCAAACACATAACGCCCTAACAGTTTATTCGCTGCATCGGCCATACTGCTGGCTGTACTGAAACCATGGGCAATGATAATACCGATACGTTTATTCAAATCTGTAATACGATTTAATTTCTTTAAATTTAATGCCAACACAGAAGTAAACATCGCATCAAATTCCATATCCAAATTTACGGTAAGATTTTCTACGATTTCCTGCGCAATCGCATATTCTCGATGCCATTCGCTCTTTATATAGGAAAGCAATTGTTTGACGTGTTTTTTTTCTTGCTCCAGCCAATTGTTCATTTCTAACAGGTTGCGACTGTAATCATCAATATAGGAAGCAATGGCAATCACATCATTATTCACGAATTTAAAACCATAACGTGAACTCAGCATATCAAAGATATTCGATACGATACCTTGCAGATATTCATTCTTACGAATGGTCTTTTTCTTTTGAAAGACGATGGTTTCCTGATACTCATCAATGCTTTGACATGCCGTTTTTAAGAATAAATCACTGTTTTCTCTTGCATCATAAGCTTTCAACAGTTCTTCATTGCATTTTAGAATAGCGCGCTCATGCGATACGAATTTCGCCAGTTCATGTACGGAAATGAGCTTTTGTTCCGTCATGGATGGCACATTCATCTTTGGCTCTTTCAAGGTTTCCGGCAGATTATATGCCCGTATTTCTAAGCGATCCTTGTTGGGATCTGCATGAAACAGCGCGTTGACACAGCTTGCTTGAATCGCATTTTTTAGTTCTCCGATATTGGCATTGAACGTTGTTGATAATAAGGTTTGATAGACAAGGGTAGAAAGATAGATAGATTTGTGGATACGGGTTTCTTCTGCCGCAAAGATAGAATGAATGAGCTGTAGACGCTCATGCGTGCCACGCTCTTCTAAGGAAGGAATCGTGATAATCATCGGAATACGGCGCAGCAAGGTTTTTAATAATACCTCTTCTGGTTTTTCCGTTGTCGCAAAGATTAAACGTAAAGAAGACTGATACCACTTTTCATTATCTCCCACCATGTGATAAATGCCCTTATCCATAAATAAGAAGAGCTTTTCCTGACATTCCGGTGGCAGACAATGCACCTCATCCAAGAAGAGCACACCGCCTTCTGCTAGTTTAATAAGACCGGGATTATCCTTATCCGCACCGGTGAATGCGCCTTTTTTATGACCAAATAGATTCGCCGTTAACAACTCCGGATTATTGGCATATTCGCTACAGTTAACGATGAGAAATTTTTTATCCGCTTCGATCAATTGATGATTTAAGGCATATTCATACATTAACTGTGCCATGAAGCTTTTTCCGGTACCGGTAGGTCCATACAGCAATAAAGGCAGTCCATTTGGCGGATATGATATGGTAGCCTTACATTGATTTACCACATTGGCTAAGCTTTCCTGCGCTCCAATCAGCTTTTCAAAATCCTTTGCTTCCTGTGGCTGCAAGGCTTTTACAAATTCCTTCTTCGATGTGAATTCCTTTTCCTTCAGATGGATAGAAAATAACTTCTCTAATGTCTGCACATCATAAAACAACACCGGACGGGTATTTATTTTAACAAGTTTCCCTTCATTCCATAGCTGGTTTAAATATTGGGATACCATATTACGGCTTAAATGCAACGCTTCACTAATCGCAACTGCATTGCCTGTTTCTGCTAATTCTCTTGTGGTTGCCATAAGAACCTGTTGTCTTACCTTTTCTAACATTACCATCAACCCCTTTTCCATTATTAAGTGTACGAAATTCTCATAGAAAAAGTCAATCAGAAGAATTTGCTTTTTTACGAAAGTTGGCACGCTTTTTGCTAGATATAGATAAGAGGAACTTAGAGGTGATCGTATGAAACAAAATTTAGCAATTCAACAAACGCTTCAACAAAAATATTTATTAACGCAGAAAAATCAGAATGCCTTAGAAGTATTAAAAATGAATCATGAAGAAATCACAAAGCTAGTGTTACAATTTGCGCAACGCAATCCGATGTTTGCCTGTCGCTTTCATCAGGAGAAGGACTATGAAATGATGGATACCGTGCATGCCCCTATCAGCTTAAAGGAAGAGCTGTACTATCAGCTGCACACCTGCAAGACTTCCATACGTGAAGATATTGCCGCCTATTTTATTGAATCCTTAGATGAAAATGGTTATATCAACATCAACGAGGAAGAAGTTGCACACGCTTTTCAAGTAACACTTCAGGAAGTACAGGATGTATTTACGATTCTTCGTACCTTTGAACCAAGTGGAGTCTTTGCCAAAGATGCCGCTGACTCCTTATATTTGCAATGTTTGCATATGGGAAACACCAAAGGGGCATATCTGCTCAAACATCATGCCGATGCCATCTTATCTTATGATCTTTCTTCTATTGCCAAGCAAATGAACTTAACGATTGAGGAGATCAAGGATATTTTACATTCCATCCGCAAATGTCATCCATATCCTTGTGCTCCATACCAAACCCAAACAACAATCAATATAACCCCGGAAGTGGATATCATCGTTGAAGATGAGGAAATTCGCATTGAACCGATTTCCGTCTTTACCCCTTCCCTGCATCAGGAATATGTCAGTGTGATGGAAGAGCATCCACAATTAAAACAATACTTTCAAGAGGCAAGTATTTTTGTCGATATGCTGCATCGCCGCAATGCCTCCTTGCTCATGATCATCAATGAGCTTGTCACCCTTCAAAAAGGCTATTTTCTGTATCATGATGAGCTGCGTCCCTGTACCTTAAAGGATATCGCCCAAAAATTAGGAATGCATGAATCAACTGTTTCCAGAGCCTTGCATCAGAAATATTATCGCTTTGAAGGTGAATGTTATGCTTTTAAACAATTGTTTTCAGCGATGACTTGTCAAGGGGATAGTGCCGATGGAATACGAAAGGCCATCCTTTCTATCATTCGACAGGAAGATAAACACAAACCGTTTTCGGATCAACAATTGGTGATAAAATTATCTGCCATGGATCTTAAGGTTTCACGCAGAACCGTAGCGAAGTATCGAGAACAGTTGCATATCCCCGGCAGTTCTCAACGCAAGCTTCGCTAAGTCTGTTTTCACAAGATAGCTCAATGACACATTTACAAAAAGGAATGCATAAAAGCAGAAAAACGTGCAAGACTTTCATTAGGTGATGTGGAATGCTGACATGGAAGGATATGGAAACGTTGTATGAACGCTTAGAAGCGGATGATTGTATCGGTGTGTATATTGAAATTAAACAATATGCGCAACACTATTTAAAAGATCGGCAAGAATGCCAAAAGGCCGTAGAAATACTGGACCAAATGCTGTCTGTCATGGATCCATGTATTTGCGTAAGTGAATGGATGCATGGTTCTTTATTCACGTTGTGGAAAACCATATCCTGGACATATATTCATGATATGATCCAGCAACTAGATGATGCTTTTCCACATGTTGCTTTTGCCTTTGGCATTTGTTATCCCAAAGCACAGGAAGAACTATCTACCTTATTTTATAAGTGCCAGCTTGCCGCTATCAAAAGCAAGGATCATGCAAAATATACGACATCTTATGAGCTTTATGATCAATTGCTAGAAAACCGCTTATTACAAGCGGTTTCGACACAGGAAATGGTAGAAAAGGCAATGGCAAAAGGGAATCTGCGTGTTTTTATACAACCAAAAGTTGATCTGGCTACCCAAACCATATGTGGGGGTGAGGCTTTATTGCGTTTATACCATGAAAACCAGTGGCTTCCACTATCTGAATGGATGAAAGAAATTCAAAGAAACAGCTTTATTCGCCAGACGGATGTATATGTTTTACATCAGCTTTTTCATATGTTTGCCTTATGTCAGAAACAACAATTCCCCTTACTGCCAATCAGTGTGAATGTCTCTGAAGCAACACTAGAAAATGCACAGGAATATCTCATGGAAGTAAAAAAACTTACAAAAGCTTCTGCACTTTCCAGTAAGCTCTTAGAATTTGAAATCAGTGAAGATATTTTATCAAAAGATAATCAAGCCTTATCCGACTTCTTAACTGTCTTGCACCAGGAAGGATATCCGATTGCCATGGATGACTTTGGCAGTGGCAGTGCTTCCTTAACGACACTTCCTCATCTTCCCTTTACAAGTATCAAACTTGATCGTTCCTTTTTTCCCCAACCTGCCAATGAAAAAAATAACCTGATGTTACAATCAAGTATACGTATGTTAAAACAATGTGGTTATAGCATTGTTGCGGAAGGTGTCGAAGATGAATGCTATCTGCCTCTATTAAAAGAGGCGCATTGTGATCAGATCCAAGGACATTATTATTATCAAGCAATGCCAATGTCAGAATACTTGCAGTTATTACGATCATGGGTGTAAAAAAAGAAAATCATCGAGTGTGATTTTCTTTTTTTATTGTTTTAGGCTATTTCGGCAATCTTATCCATGATGAGTTTCCAAGCCAATGCCGTATCTTTTTCAAATATTTTGGGATCTGCTTGAAAGTTTACGGGCATTGCTTTTTTATAAGGTGTAAAACCTAATCGCAAATACATGGCAATTGCCACATAACTGTTTGTTTGCGTAGTTAAATACAGAGGTTCTGTTACCTGCATAGAGGCATACAACCGAATCGTTTCAATCATTAATGCCTTAGCTATCCCTTTTCTTTGATGATGCTCATCTACACCTACCCAATGCACACGCATTCGTGTATGACCAAAATGCTCGCCTTCCCATACAGAGCTTGTACCGGCAAGCCTTCCGTTTTCATCAACGACCAGCAGCATTTGTTTCTTCACTTTTTCCGGCTGTGATAAAAATGTTTCCTTAAAATATTGCATTCCCTGTGCAAAATTCGTTAACTGACCTAATGCCACATGCAAGCGCACCCAATCTTGACTATAACGTGCATCAAAAGGTATGACTCGATATCCTTCTGCCAAATGGTATTCCATCTTTTCCGGTAGTTCTGTTAGTTCCATTAATACCGGATAATAAGGTATCGTTTTATCTAACGTTGTCATCTGCATCTCCTCCTTATCTAGTTCATATGTATTCTTTACAATAGCATGTTACCTAAAATATAAGGAAAGACCCGAACATAGATTCGAGTCTTATTGTAATTCTATCGTATAGGAATAACGATCTCCTGGATAATAGGAAACCGTATATTCTAACACACGTCCATCATGATCATAAGATACACGCTTACGCACCAGTAAGGCCTCGCCTTTTTTCATTTCTAGCTTTTCGGCAATTTCCTTCGTCGCTGTTACGGCATAAAAGCTTTCCTTACTACGTGATGGCTTGTTTATGTGAAGTTCATCCAGCAATGCATACATACTGCCCTGATAGCGGGTATCATCTAAAGGCAGATTGCGGTCTTTAGAAAAATAGCTGATGAAGTAAACCATTGGTGCCCCATCTCCAGTACGTACACGGGACAGACGATATACTTGTTCCTGCAAAGGACAATGAAATACCTCTGCCACTTCTTTATCTGCTACGGTCATTTCAATATGCACATAGCTAGTGCCAGGCGTAATTCCTCTTTCCAGCATTTCATTCGTAAAGCTTTTGATACCAATCAGTTCTTCTTCAATCTTATTCTGGAATATGACTCTTGTGCCCTTTCCTCTGGCACGTTCTACCAGTCCTTCCGTTTCCAATTGGGCAATCGCCTGTCTTGCCGTGATGCGTGATACACCAAAGCGTTTTTGCAGCTGCGCCTCACTTGGAATGGCATCTCCTGGGGCATATTCATTGGATAAGATTTTATCCTTAATAATTTTTTTAATTTGAATATACAGAGGAATTGCACCTTTGTTAAAATCGAGTTGCTCCATGAACTCACCTCCGTGAATCCATTATAGCATGTCTTATTTTATTTTAGGAAAATTTTCTTACGTAAGCTTTCAGAACACCGATTTTCTTACCTTGAGATTCTCCATATGGACGAATCGTATATTCCCCGACACTTGCTGGAATGATGAAGGTTTCCGCATAATGAACAACAAATGGCGCAAAAGCATTCGTTGGACTTTCAATGACTGCTTCTCTTCCTTCTACCAGATTTAGCATATGCACCCCATCATCGGTAGTGTGATGCGTTACATCATCCATCCAATAACGTCTGGTTTCGATAAATTCCAATTCATGAAGACCGGTATGTTCTTCCACATAATGTTCACCACGTGATACTTCATAAATCGCATTTACTAAATTCTTTTCTACCCATGGTGTCGTACGGTCCCACTGAATGACTTCTTTCCCATGTTCGATATGCACCGGACGTGGACGGCCATCTAAACCTAAACGATCCCAATCCCATAATTTAAAGGTAAAAATATATGGTGTAGCACTGATTTCCAAAACCATTGCATTACTTCCAGAGCAATGGCAAGTACCTGCCGGGATTAAGAAATGGTCATGCTTCTTTGCCGGAAATTTATTAATATATTTTTCTGCATCAAAGGACATTTCGCCCTGATTCGCTTTACGCAAATCTTGAATCATTTCATCCTTTTGAATACCTTCTTTTAACCCAAGATATACGACAGCATCATCTTCTGCATCTAAAATATAATAGCTTTCATCCTGTGTGTAAGTCATACCGAATTGTTTTTTAATATATTCTGTCAGTGGATGTACCTGAAGACTTAAATTCTGTCCGCCCATGGTGTCTAAGAAGTCAAAACGAATTGGAAATTCTGCCCCAAAACGTGCGAATACCTGTGCTCCCAATAATGGTTTTGGCTGGTATAATACCAAATCCATAGCTGGGATTTCTACCGTAATGTCATGAAATCCTAAATATAAAGAGTTCTCTTCCGGTACGCCATCAAAGCTCCAGGCGAAATTTTGTTTGGAACGATCAAGGTCACAAACCTCTTTCATCCACTGGCCTCCCCATACACCCGGATCAAAATATGGGACTGTACGGAATGGTTGTTTTGCGATCTGTTGTAATGCACTGCGGAAGGCATCGCCACTGATCATCTTTGGCTCCATCTTTTTATTTGTATCGCATACATAGTCCATTCGTTCAAATAAAGATGCTTTATGCTTATCCGCAATACGCCATTCAATAAAGAAGCCACGTTTATTTTTACGCAATGGATCTTCATCATAATTGCTGCATTTATAATTGCCCATGCCTGCGCGATAACGCATTTGAATTTCCCAGCGAGCCATATCGAAATAAACCAGAGTATCCCCTGGATGTACCAAAGCAGCTCCAAAACCATAAAGCAAAACCAAACCATCACATGCCATAACCTGTTGCTTTGCCTCTTCCAGTTTCGTCAAATCAATAAAATCAATGACATCTCCATAATACATCTTACCAAAGACACGATCATCCGTTATATGATATTTCAATTGTTCACTGATAGTTTTTTCTTCTTTAAAAAGATCTATCATATTAATTACTAATGCTGGATGCAGTTTCATTAATTCCGGCAGAATTTCATCATCAAATACCCCCGGATACACATCAGCAACCAGTACATGACGTCCTGTATTGCAGTGTTTTTTCAATTCATCCAAAATAGGCGCATAACCAGCCCATGCGCTGTCATCATATCCCTCTATATACGTTGTCGGGAATTTGTTGTAATTGCTTTTCATTCTTCTTCTCCTCTCACAAATACCAGTTTTCCTTTTTCCTTCATTACGCGATAGCCGAATGGCATCGCATCTACCGCTGCATAATCATGTCCGGCATCACAACCCCAGCAGGCAGCCACTTTCATATCCTCATCCCCTGTATTGATCAGACGATGTGCAAGATGACCGTCAATGTGATGCAGGCTTCCCTCAGACACTTCTTCTGCCCAAGTATTTCCTTCTTCATCCATCAACATTAACAATCCTTTTCCACTGACACCGAAATAAAATTCCGCACAATCACGATCTTCATGCCAGTGTCCGCGTGTCATATTGCATTCTCCTGCTACACAAAGTGGATGTAACACGGTCAGTCCCCAGTTTAAATTGCCTCGCTTGGCATCACCTTTTGTGTAGGAATATACATCATACATCACTGTGTTTTCATCCAGATCACCTTCTTTGGCAAAGAAGGATTTGGCATCCTTATACCGTTTCGTGCTAACCGCAACATCACTTCCTTCCATTACAGAATGTATATCGAATGTTACCGGTGCTTTTACTACCTTCATACAAGTTCCTCCCATTCCTTTTTCTTTATTTCAGGATGTGCGACAAATAAGAATTTATCCGGATTCTCCTGAAACTGCGTGTAAATCGGTTTTCCTTTTTCAATACCAAATTGTGGATATTCTTTGGCCTCACAAATGGTAAGGTTTCCTTGGCTGTAGCTAGGATTCATTTCCCAGGTAATATTACCCGCTTCATCCGCCAGTGGGAAAAAAGTAATACCATTGTGTTCACGCACTTCCTGATATGCAAAGCCATAATCTCTGACACACCATGCCCCAAAGCTCATGTTCTCATGGATATTCGCATTCACCGTCGCATGCACCCAACCCGGTGGCACGATGACAACATCACCCGCTTTGGCATGTACGGCATAACAATTTCCGGCATCATCACCGCCATACTGCTGCATATAAATATACGCCTCACCGCTCCATATTTCATAAACCTCACAGGTGGATGCATTACAAGAAGGGGATATCGCATGAATATGTCCTTGTGAGCGGACAGGTTCCTTCCCGATCCTTCCTTTCGCATACGCAACTGCACCATATAAAAGATTGCGCTGTACAATCGCTTCGCGATCCTTTTCCATACCGACATCCATAGCTATACTGTATAAAACATCCGGTCCATCCGCATCTGCATCCGCCAATGAAGAACGAATATCATTAAGATGTCGCTTTTCACAAATCGGTCCAAATGCGCCATCGCCATAGGAAAACGTTAGTGTTTCTTCCTCCATATGGATGGCAAATCCAGGGTCAAATTCCATATCTTTCCTCCTAATTGTTATAACATTATATCTTGCTTGATTTTATTCTAGTAAACCACTGAATAAATGTCAATAAAAGTGCTGAAATTTCCGAAATTCGTTATACCAATTCCATGGAATTGACCTATCTTTTCGATCTTTTTTCATAGGAAATCCATAAAAAAGCTATGGTATGCGCATAAAGCGAAAAGCTCTTCCATCCTGCAAATAGAAGAGCTTCTGAATTACCCCTGTTGAATAAGACGCATTTTAAAGGTATTACGTTCTCCATGATAATATGCCGTGGAATATTCCACACACCGATCATCCGCCGTATATGCCTTTGTTTTAACATACAAGATTACTGCCGGCTGTTCCATATGCAACAATGACTGGATCTCTTCATCTGCCAAACGTGCTTCTACCACACGATCAACATAAGCTATTTTACATTGATACCTTTCCTCCATAATCTGATAAAGGGAAGATGTTTCAAAATCATGTTGGGCAATGTCCGGAAATACTGCACTTGGCACATACGTTTCCACGACGACCATTTCCTTTTCATCAGCATACCGCAGCCGTTTTAAATACAGTGATGTTTCACTCTCCCATAATGATTGGCAACCTTCCGGTGTCGGAAGTGTTTCTTTTTGTAACACCTTTGTGCTTGGCACTAAACCTAAGCTTTTCATCTCTTCGTCATAACTGCTTAATTTCATAAAGAAATTGCCTTCTACTTTCGGTACCGAGACAAACGTGCCTTTTGCTTTTTGTCTGGTGATATACCCTTCATGTATTAACTCCGCAAATGCCTGACGAATCGTTGGTCTTGATATATCTAAGAGTTCACAAAACTCTGCCTCTGTCGGTAATTTATCACCAGGTTTATAATAGCCGTTTTCAAACAATTCCAAGATTGCCGATTTCAACTGATAATATAATGGAACAGGAGAATTTTTCGCAATGCAAAAATGCTGGCGCAGGTTTTTATCGATCATATACATGCCTCATTTCTCTTTTTATTATAAAGGATTTTTTTCTATTTGACAATGAAAATATCTTAATGTTATAATGTAATTACATTAAAGGAGGACATCGTTATGGACACAACAAAATTAACCGCTAAAACACTTGCAAGTGTATTTGATCACACCTTTTTAAAGGCTTATGCAACACATGAGGATTTTGATAAACTCTGCCGTGAAGCGAAAGAAATCGGAGCCGCGATGGTTGCCATCAATGCTTCACCGGTAACCTATTGTAAAGAACAACTCAAGGACAGTGGTGTGCATGTGGGAGCAGCCATCGCCTTTCCTTTAGGGCAGACAACACTGGAGACAAAGATTTTAGAAACGCAGAAAGCAATTGCGGATGGTGCTGATGAAATTGATTATGTCATCAACATCGGAGAAGCAAAGATGCATCATTGGGATTATCTTGAAAGGGAAATGCGTGAAATCACACAGGTATGTCATAAACATGGGATCTTATGTAAAGTTATATTTGAAAACTGCTATTTAGAAAAAGAAGAAATTCGCAAGCTTGCGGAAATAGCTAAAAAAGTGAAACCGGATTATATCAAAACAAGTACCGGCTTCGGTACTGGCGGAGCTAGTGTAGAAGATGTAAAACTGATGAAAGAAACCGTAGGCGATGCAGTGAAAGTAAAAGCAGCCGGAGGCATTCGCGATTGGGCAACATGTAAAGCAATGCTGGAAGCAGGTGCAGAACGTATCGGTACGAGCAGTTCATTAAAAATCTTAGATGAATTTAAAAAAGAAAGAGGATAACCACATGAAAAGAATCATTATTACCGGTGGCAATGGCTTTATTGCCTCTTTAGTTAAAGAATCCTTAAAAAACACAATGGATGTGGTGGCTATGACGCGAAAAGATGCAGATTTTGCTGATCCGGATGCAGTCAGAGCCTGGTTTGAAAAGCAGGAATTCGATTATGTATTCCATACCGCAGCAATGGCACAGACAGCGGATTGTGAGAACTATCCTGAACTCACCTATCGGGTGAATGTGGAAAGCACAAAAGTTATTGCCGATATCTGTAAAGAACGACATGCTCGCTTGCTTTTTATCAGTACAGAACAATGCTTTAACGCTAAGACTTGTGCAGGTCCATTTAAAGAAGAAGACAGCTTGTGCTCTATCACAAAATATGGGCAGCACAAAGTGGAATGTGAAAACTATATCACTTCCCATCTGGAAGATTATCTGATTCTTCGTTTCTCTTGGATGTTAGGCATGAATCGCCCCGGCATTAAGGCAAGTCCTAACATCATACGCAACGTTATGCATGCTCTGTTCTATCAACAGCCGACAAAATTTACCGTAAATGAAATCCGTGGTATGACCTATGCCCAGAAGCTGGCAGATCAATTCACAAACATCCTGGAGCTGGCATCCGGTATTTATCATATCTCAGATACCAATACCCACAACACCTATGAGTCAGCAAAAATAGTAGCTCGTAAATTAGGCTTCGATGAAGAAACTATCGATCGCTATATTTTACCTGATCATGAACGCTATAAAGAACGTTTCCGTGACTATCGTCTCGATCATCAAAAGATAGAAGAGGCCGGCATCCATTTTGGCACCTTTGAAGAAAATGTAGATGCCTGTTTAAAAGATTTCGGCTGGTTGAAATAGCTAAATAGACAGATTTTTTAAACAATCTGTCTTTTTTATATGCGTTGTAAACGGATACAAGTGATGACGAATATCACTTCGCATTTTTACATATCAATGCTATAATAAGGAAGATAATGAAAACACCCAGGATGATTTATCATCTTACAGAATGGAGGATACTATGAAATTAGCATTTCTGGTACATACAAGCCGTGATTATGAAGAAGTAATTGAAATGATCAATCAATTGACTAAGCAAGGTGATCATGTCTTCATCATGATCAATGATAACGATTTAAGAGACAAAGTAGCCTTTGTATATACAGATTATTTACGTGTACACGTATCACGCACGCAAGAATATGCCCAAGAAGGAGATCTCTCTTTAGCAAGAGGAACCATCATTCAAATGAAAGAAGCAATCGAAAAAGATGATTTCGATTATTTCATTAATTTAACAGATGGCATGATGCCCTTAAAGAGTCGTAGTGAAATTGTTGCATTTCTAAGCGAACATGAAGGAAAAGATTTTTATTATGATGCCACAGCCAATTATGATCAGGTGGCCCTAAATAAAAAAAGTAAGAAATATTATCCGTTTACCAATGCTTTAGATTTTCCTAGAAATAACTTTCTGCGTTCCCTATCAAAAGCCAGCGGTTCTTTCTTTTCCATGCTTGGCATACGCCGTAAGAGTGAAGAAGTATATCGCATCGGCAGCCCATGGTTCATCTTATCAAAAGCGAGTACTAAAATCTTAGCTGCGCATTTTGATTACGTATCTGAATCTTACAAGCTTTCTTGGTATGCGGAGGAACAATACATACCGATGATGATGCAGAAGTATGTATATGTCAATGGTCGAAAAGATGATCATATCAATCAAGATTTGCGTGTTGTCGGTCCAAATGGGACTTGGGTAGAAAGCAGCGATGCCAAACCATTAGCGGAAGAAACTTTAAAAGCACATCCGGAATGCTTATTTGGAGGCAAGATCACGGCAGAAGATACCTTATATTTATATCATGAATATTTTGATATTTATAATCGTGATTATGAAAAAGTTGCTCAAAAGGAAAAACGTGATATTGATCCAAATGCTTTGATTGATGCTCTGACAAAATCATCTGTTGAATAACACCACAAAAGAGCCCTGCGGGATGCAGATGGCTCTTTTCTTTTTCAAATGATAGAAAGTATAAATACTGTGCTTCATACTTTTCATAAAGTATTCGCAAGCCAAAATGTATTTTCTTTCGGCTTTTGATAGTTTTTTTCCAGCATGGCCACATGAGATAAAAAATCTGCATCATCAAAATATTTTGCCTTTGCCAAACAGCTCTGAACACAAGCCTGGCATTTTATACAAGTTCCGATAATTTCATAAAAGTTTTCAAAAGAGATAGCCCCCATAGGACAATGGGTAGCACATATCCCACATTTAGTACAGAAATCGAGTCTTGTTTTGGGCGTTGCTTTAAGGAAGTGTGCGGGTGTTCCATCTTCTTTGAGTGGCTTATAATACGATCGTTTCGTTGTCATCTTCGTTGTAAGTACAGCCATATCCTTTGACAGATCATTTTCCAATAAGGTATGCATAAGTTGCATCAGAAATTGACGTAATGCTTCTTTATCCTCTTTATTAGGTCGAAATGTTGCCAGTTTCTCTGTAAAGGCATGTTGGCAAGACATAGCTGCTGCACCTATAACACGAAAACCATGCAAATGCAGTTCTTGGATAGCTTCATCTACCGCTTGATCATAAGAACGATTGCCATAGGTAAGGATTGCTAACGCAAGGGTGTTATCCCCTTGTAAATGATTTTGCAGAAAGGGCAACATCTTATTAGGCAATCTTCCTGCATAAACGCTGGAACCAAACAACACCAACGCATCTTTAGGGAAAACATAGGTTTCTTTACGCATAGCAGGCAATGTAAAATCAATATAGGTAATCGGAAGATGGAGATATTGTTGTAATGTTTCAGCCGCTGTTTCAATTACTTTTCTGGTATTGCCACAGGCACTGTAATAAACCCCATAAAGCGCTTTTAGTTTCATAAACATCATCCTTTAACCTTTCTTTTCGTTATGTTCATTGTACCGTATATAGCAATTATTTGCATCAAAAAAGCGCTTAGATAAGCGCCTTTTCCTATTATTTTTTCCCCTTCTGCAAATCATTTAACATTTGCAGTACCAGTTTCTTAGAATTGCGGTAGCTTAGATAGAACAAGATCGTAAAGATACCTGTCGGAATTGCAAGTATCAATCCTAGCCATTTTATGACACTGCGTGCTGTTTCACCTACACTGAGGAATGCATCGTGCATACCTGTGAATCCCCATATAGCCAAAGCACTAAATAATAAACATAGGAAGAAACACATCTTAGCATTTCTTATCAATCGTTTGGTCATCATATCACGATAAGATATCTCGTTCTTCAATTGTTCACGCTCTTTTTTAGTCATCGTACTCTACCTCATTTCATTGTAAAAATCATACCATCCCATACTTCGATTTGCAAGACCTAAAGAAAATCATCCCTTTTGGGAGTAAGGGATGATTTTGAATGTATTGCTAAGTATTATCCCAGCAATCCGCTGACAGAACCTAAGAAACCAATTACCACAAACAGGATTAATACTTTAATTGGAGTAACGTTCTTTTTCGCCATCAGCCACCAAGCGAACAGTACAAACAGCATTGTCAGAATGCCAGGGAATGCACCATCCAGTTTTTGCTGCAGCATAACTGCTTTACCTTCAGAGTCAGTAGCGATCTGAACAGCTGAAGTAATGTTTACCCAAGATCCAGCCATCGCACCAACGATAACCTGACCCATAACGATAACAGATTCACGGAACGCAGTTGCCTGTGTACCAACGATCATTTCAACAGCAGAACCACCAAGTTCATAACCCTTGTTATAAATAACTTTCTGGAATAATGTACTTGTTACGTTCCATACTACGATATAGAATAATGGACCTAAGATAGATCCGCCTTCAGCGAAACCTAATGCGATACCTAACAGAATAGGAATGTAAGTACCAACGATCAAAGAGTCACCGATACCAGCCAATGGACCCATCAAACCTGCACGGATACCATTGATCATTTCATCATCAATTTCTTCAGCACCATTTGCACGAGCTTCTTCCAAACCAGCAGTGATACCAACTACGATAGCACCAATCTGAGGCTCAGTGTTGAAGAATGGATAATACGTTCTCATTTTTTCACACTGTTCTTCGTGTGTAGGATACAATTCCTGAATGATTGGCAGCATAGACCACATGTAACCAAATGTCTGCATGTGTTCGTGAGAGAAACAAGTTAAGTTTCCATACCACCAGCGCCAGAAGGAACTATTTAATGTTTTCTTTGAGATTTTTTTCATAATTAAATATCCTCCTCGTCATCATCATCGATGGCAGCTCCACCGCCACCAGCTTTTACCATTGTTAACTGATAGTTAATCAATGCGAATACAGCACCAACAGCTGTAGCAGCAATCAGTGTTAATCCCATAGATTTAGCCAATGCGAAACCGAATGCGAAGAAAATCAAATCGGTTGTCTTCGTAACAACGGATTTCAGCAGAATAGCAATACCAACAGCAGGCAGTACAGCACCAACTGTAATCAGCGCCTTAACATACCATACGTCTGTTTTCAAAGATGCAAAGATTTCCGTAACTGCATCTGCACCATAATAGCACAGCAGAGTAACAGGCAGGAAAGATAATACGAAGTGAGAAATTAATGGGAATAAAGCATCAACTTTACCAATAATTCCTAAATCGCCTTTATCCAGTCTAGCCCATCCAATGTGCTGCCAGATCAGGTTCATCATAGCAGTTCCGTAGAACAATGTAATACCGATAACACCAGTCATAGCTGAGATACTAGATGCCAAACCTGCAGCATCCTTTCCAGCTAAATCCATTCCAGCAGCTTTCGCTCCAACGTAAGCCAAAGGAATACCAATGTAGGAAACTGCACGCAAGTCAGAAGCTACGGTTCCACCAGGTGTAACCAGCGCAATCCACATAACCTGCATAGGCATACCAACCAGGATACATCCTGGTACATCACCAAGAATTAAACCGACGAACAAAGATGCTACCAACGGTCTATTCAGAGTGTAGTTACCAACAGTAGTTCCCAAACAAGCAATCGTACTAGCTGCAGTACAACTCATAAGACCAATTAAAATTGCTTGAATTAAACTCATAATAGCATTTCTCCTTTTCCTTTTTTTATATAATCCAATTCAGTTTCAATGCTCCCACCATTAATAACCGAATTTAGATCTGAATTTAGGCCATGAACCAATAGCTGTTTCCTGCAATAACGCAAAGTATACATCATAACCAGCGTTTGTCATAGCTTCACATGCTTCAGCCTCTTCCTGAATTAAAGACTGATTCTGTCCTAATTTAATAGAACCTGGGCGATCATTACAAGGTCCAATGACAACACGTTTTACATCACTTGGGACAAATTTGTTGTCTACCAGGATTTTTTTCATGTCGACTGGATTCTTTGTAATTAAGAAATAGCGTTTTTCACTGTCAAGCACGGTCTGTGCTTTTTCCAAGAAGTGTTCCATCGTCCACACCAATACTTTTTTATCAGTAGATGCTTTAAAGGACTGTTTTAGAACTGGAGTAGTTGCTGCTTTATCATTTACAGCAATGATACCGTCACAAGGGAATTCCTTAGACCAACGTGTTACAATCTGACCGTGAATGATGCGGTCGTCAACTCGTACAAAACTAATCATATACTTTTTCCTCCTTTTTATCTGAATGACTAAATGTCATCATCAGCGTCATCAGCTGTTGTACTGAATTCTGTCATGCCTGCATGACCTTCACTTAGAATGGTTTCTTTCAGTACATTTAAATCATCAAAATTGTCTTTCATCAATACGGCGGTAATAGCCATTGGCATGTTCATACCAGCAAGTACTAACGTATTAGCCATCATACCTTTTTCATCAAGTACTGCCAACGCATTCGTAAATGGTGAACCGCTCAAAATATCAGCAAGTAAAATTACGGAGTCGTCAGTATTCAGCGGCTCCACCAGTTTACGGAAGTTTTCCGCAAATTCATCAGCACTCATATCTTCACGAAGACTCGTGCTTAATACATCATCTCTACTGCCTGTCATCATCTTTACAGCAGAATGCAGACCCGGTGCAAATTCGCCGTGGCTGACCATAATCACATATCTCATTAGTATCCTCCTTTTTAACAGACACTGATCGTAACTGTCTTATGGTTTTTCAACACTGTTTTTTCACACAAAAAAGTTAAGCACTACGGATAGCACCATCACTATTTTATTGTATGAAGTATCAACAATATGCAGAATCTCCCAGCGATTCAGTTACCAGTAAGTGCTACATTCCAGAGTGACCAGCTCTTATTTTTCCAGGAATGTAATCGCTTACGCTGTCTTTTTACATAGTTATCTTACATCAGTGGATATGGTATTTCAAGCATTTTGTTTAATTTTTTCACATACATTACAAATGTAATCACACAATTCACCCAAAATTGACATAAAGAAACCAACAAATTATATGGAAAACAGGCTATTTTCTTCGTAAACAGGCTTTTTACCTTTTGCTTTTGGTATCTTGCTTGCAAACATCCAAATATGACACCCTATGCGCACATAATTGTGTTCGACTATGCACCTGCTTAATTCTTGCGCATGTAGAACACCGGTAACAAAAAGGCAGCTCTTAGCTGCCCTAATCGCCTTGCTTTATTTCACATAGCTGAGTAACACTCTGGTATCCCCCAGTATGGTAAAATCCTTACACGCTGCCGGAACAAAGATGCTTTCTGTATAAAGGAATGGAATGTGCATACCGTCACAGATGATTTCAGCATCTTGACCAACATTCGATACACAATAAAATTTTGTGTGATCCATAATTACTTCATAGGATGCATGAATGTCTACCAGCTTGACACAAAACTCTTCACGCTCTACTAACATTTTCTCCTTTGTTTCCTGTACTTTTTCTAAAGGAGAATGAACCGGTGTGCAAACCAAAGCGAAATCCGCAACATCAAAGCTTTTTTGAATATGCAAAGGACGTGGATTGCCGTTTGCATCTTTTCGATTATAATCATAAAAACGATATGTCGTGTTGGAATTCTCCCCAATTTCCAATGCTAAGATGCCCTTCCCTAAGGCATGCAACATCCCTGCATCAATACATACAAAATCCCCGGCTTTTACCGGAATGCGCCGCACATATTGCTCAACTGTATTCTCTTGCACCGCCTGATATAAAACATCCTTATCGGCAATGGTCGTTCCAGCTACCAGCGTTGCCCCTTCATCTGCCTCTAAAATATACCAAGATTCTGTTTTCCCTTCATCATGTTCATGTTCATGCGCATAAACATCATCCGGATGAACCTGAATGGAAAGATTATCTGCCGCATCTAGAAAAGCCAAACGTAACAAACGCTGTCTAGGTACTTCCCCTAGCATTTCTTGCTCTTTCTCATCTAACAATTCCTGTAAAGTTTTACCGGCATAATCTCCATTGATGATCTTATTCTGTGCATGTGGATGGGCACTGATTTCCCAGCATGTGCCACATCCCGTCTGGGCTTCATGACGCATCGTCGTTAAACGATCATTGGCCCAAATGGTTTTGTCATAAATTGGTTTTAAACGAAATGGATACATAATGTTCTACCTCTTTCTTTTTCTCGTCCCTATTATAATATGAATCACATACAAAAGCAATGAAATGTCATTACATTATGACCTTCCCTACATTTTTCATCTTTTTTCTAACAATTGTTATAACAATTGCCTAAGAAAATGGTATAATCATAGTACAGAAAGGAAAAATGACTGCAAATCTTATTGTTGCAGTCAGGTGAATGTATGCAATATGCCATTATAACCGATCAAATTTGTGAAGATTTAGAACGTGCTTTACAAATAGCGAAAGCACATCATTATTCGCATGTGGAATTACACAATGTCTTTGGTAAAAGTATTGAAGAATGTAGTCTGGCAGAAGTCGAGCATATCCGCACGCTCTTACAAACCTATCATTTGGAAGTATCCTGCATTGCCAGTACTGTCTTTTTTCTTTGCCCTTTATATGAAGGTGATCAAGTTTCTTTATTCAATGATTCTTTTTATGCCATTGAAGGCGATATCAATACGCACCTGCGTTATCTGGAAAATGCCTGCCGCATTGCCAAACGTTTAAATTGTCCGCGCGTACGCATATTCCCCTTCCGTTTTCCTGACAATCGTAAACCTCCTTTCGGCATTCAGGAAGATATGAATGCTATCCTTCGTGCAGTCCGTTTAGCTTTACGGATTGCGAAGGAATATGATATAACGTTAGTTTTAGAAAACTGCCCATATTCACGATTGCCAAAGGGAATGATGACGATACAGATCATCAAGGCTTTCCAAGATCCACACTTACGCTTATTATGGGATCCAGCCAATAGCTTTAGAGCAGTAAAAGAAAATGTGCCAAAAGATTATTTACTCTTTTCATTAATGGATGAGTTACGTTATATCTATCCGCAAATAGGTCATATTCACATCAAAGATTATCATTATGATCCTACCCAGCAAAAACCTTTTGTGCATAAAGAATTATTCGACGGCGATATACCATATGATCAGATTCTGACATATTTACACAATCGCGGTTATGATAAAGTCCTTTCCTTAGAAGCTGAAGTGCCTTTCCAGGAAACTATATCCAGCATGGATAAACTAAAAGATACATTAGAAAATATCACCTAAAACACCCAAAATGAGGAATTGCCGAATTTGGCATCCCTCATTTTTTATTTATTTACGATTCGCCTTTATCCCGGCATAGCACTGACGTAATACTTCATAACATTTCCTATAAGATAAGTTTTTGATCCTCCCTTTAACTTATTCATTACAAGCTTCTCCACCCTTTGATAATCGATAAACTCCTTTAAACGGATAAACAATTACGCAACATCATTTATATCAATTCCATGTGTTTCAACCGGATAACCGATAATAATCATTTTTTAATACCCGTTATATGGTAACTTAGCAATACATACGTACCGCGTATCAAAAGGGTACATATCACTTTGGAAAAGGTTTTTCAAACAAAAAAAGGTTGCTAAGCAACCGGATAAATACTACATGAAGCAAGCGTTTTTCATAATCTGTAAACGCTAAGCTTTTCTGAAACTATAACACATATTTGACGAATAAGAAAATTAAAAATAAAATCAATGGCAAGCCAATTAATACCAGATATCCTACATTGACTTTTTTCTTTAACTGATTCCAGTTCTGCTCATCAAAATAAAAGCGCTCATCCTGCGTCCGTTTCACAACCCCATTTTCCATCAGATTCGCAATCGTATAAGCGATGACCTGAGTTGGATATGATATATTTTTAAATGCCTCATAACCGACAGCCGTACTTTCTGAATATGCCTCTTTTCGATGTAATACATCTAATACACGTTTTGCCGCTGTCTGCTGAACTGTTGCTTTTTTCTTTGCCATTTCTTTACATCCTCCTACTGATAAAAGGAAGTTATTCCTCATTTTGATTGTATTGTATAACACATTGTACCGCTTGCGCAACACTTTTTACGATTCTCTTCCCATGACGCTTTACTTCCTCCTGCGCACTTTCCATCACAAAACTATGCTCAACACAGGAAAACATCGGCACATCATTATGGCCATCCCCGATTACCCCAACCTCATGCTTTTTTAGATGCAGCTTATCCATCAGGGTACAAACGGTGTTGCCTTTATGAATACCTTTTTTGGTTATTTCAATATAGTCGATAGAAGTAGGCAAGACTTCATACTCTTTAAATATTGCCTGAAGCTTAGGCAATAAAGCATTTGTTGTCTGCTCATTGCAAGTATACAAACTGATTTTGACCACACTGGCTTTTGTTCTATGCAAATGGTGGAGTAAGTCTTCTTCACGCAAATTGCCCAAATAAGCAAGTGTCTTACGTATAGATTGCCATGCATCTGCTGTATAGGCATGTTTCATTAAAAAGAATTCACGCTCTTCACTACAAATAAAAGGATGACACATCCCCACATAAGCATCCAATTGTTTCATAATAGCGATAACTTCTTCCCCATCCATATGATGTTCTAATACCTTATGTTTTTGAATCCATAAAGAGCCTCCATTATTGGCTATGATACAATCGGCTTGTAAATTATGGTGTGTTAACAGATGACGGCAAAAGCCGATATCTCTTCCTGTCACCAAACCAAATTGAACACCATGTTTCTGCAGCTGATGGATTGCGTCAACATCAGTCTTATGAATCTTTGGATCATATTGAATCAAGGTACCATCGATATCACTTAATAATAATCGTATCATTGCTTTATCCACCCATAGTGAAGACAAGCGTTCCATATGCCATCTTCCTCAACATTAGATGTCACATAAGCAGCTGCTTCTTTGACTTTTTCACGGGCATTTCCCATGGCAATGCCATACCCACAGCGCTTGATCATATCCAAATCATTATAATCATCGCCAAACGCTGCACATTCTGTCATATCGATACCGATATGCTTACAAATACATGCGATGCCATCTGCTTTGCTATGCTGTCCATTGATATCATAATATGTCGTATCAAAGGGCGTAAATAATAATTCAGGAAAATGTTCTTTGATCGCTTGCAAATCCTCATGTTCAATTTTTGCCACAGCAGCTAAAGGAAGGCTTTTTTGTTGATATATGCTTTGTTCACGCTCATCGCTTAAAATATCCAAACGTCCTAAAAATCCTTCCAGCATATGCGCAATACGCTTATAGCCATGATAACAACGCGCCGCTTCGATGCATTGAAACATCAAAGCATCATCTTTGGTGCGAAAGATATCAATCAATTTTTGGGTCTGCTGTTTCGTAAAAGAAAAGCGATGTAATATCTCATCCTTGCTATCTATCACACAGGCACCATTGCTGCAAATAAAATAATCAAATGTAATTTCTTCCAGCAGTTTCTTCTCCATGGCAAAAGGAGGTCTGCCACTGGCAATGGCCAGCTTCACTCCTTGCTTTTGCAAATTTTTTAATGCTGTTATCGTGTTGTAACTGAACTGTCTATCACCTTTTGTAATCAGTGTACCATCCACATCAAACACACATAGTTTTATCATTACGAATCATCCTTCACCTTTATTTTTTATGTTTCTTACGGTTTTTCCAGTTGTCATAATGAACATCAAATGCCTCACCCATCTTATGTGAAATCGTGATTCGTTTTTCTTCGGTTGATGAAATTTCCATGTTTTTCATTAAGCCTTTGTTTCGTGTTACGTTCATGATAGAACGGTAACGATAATAAGCCTTTTCATATAAGAAGCCATTGTCATCAAAAATAACACGTCGTTTCACAAGCGTATCCATTCCCATACTCACGGCAATCAACGCTATTAAACTGTAGGCAAGACGATAATAGTAAACGTTATCCTCCACATATGGGAAAAAGGCAAGGAAAATGCCGGCTGCCATCATTATGGCAAAGAAAATCAAAAAGCCGGTATAAACATTTACTTCTTCATAGTCCTTATGACTGTTTTTGTACTCATTTCTTAATTTTATATTTGTTCTTAACTGCTGTGCGGAACGAAATAACATCCAAATGCCATACCCGATCATAACCACACTGATAAAGGTTTCCATAGTAAATATAGTATCCATAAATTTTCTCCTTCTTCCAATTTCGGTATTATTATACACTATTTCAAGGAAGAATTTAAGCGGTTACGTAAATCAGTGACATTTGTCTATACCCGTTTATAAAGCAATCCCAAACCTAAAGGGATAATGCCGGATAAACCAATCAGCAATAATGTCATATCGGCCCCCATCGCATTGACCATTGCACCGGCAATCACAGGGGTAACTAATAAGGAAACACCTACATAAAAAGCTGAAGCTATGGTCTGTCCACTACTACGCAAATGTTTTGGCGTCGTATCATCAACCAAAGTTTTGCTGGTAATCATGATAAGCGGATACGTGATACATTGCATCAAAGTGACAACAATCATCATTTCCGGCGATTGTACAAGCGAATAGGCAATAAAACGAAGAATATACATAAAGGTACCAAACATCATCAGCTTATAGTCACCGAATTTCTTTAACAGCCAGGTACCGGCAAAAAACAGTGGCAGTTCGGTAAATGCCTGTATGCTCCAGCGTGCGCCGATCATTCCTTCTTTCGCTCCAAGATTCATCATCTTATCCACAGTCGTATAAATATCAGCCGTTGCGATGACATTAATAAATAGGAAGATCAATACCACAATGATATATTTACGATTGAGTAACAATTCCTTTAAATCGCCGATATGAATACCACCACTTTTTTCCACCTTTACGGCATCTTGCATCATCATCGTCAATAAAATATTCAACACGGCCAAACCGGCAAATACATAACCTAAGGAAGCATAGCCGTAATGTTCAACGATCATTGCCCCAATCGGACTTCCAATCATCCAGCCTATCGCACCAAAGGCCCGAATCGGCCCAAAGTTATTTCGACAGGTTTCACTCGTCTGTAGTGTCCAGCTATCCTGTATTGCCATTGTCGTACGAAACATACCGCCGACTAAAGACATAAAGATCAAATGCAGATAAAAGCTCTTTTCACTTACCTGATACATCACCAAGGCTGCTAAAACAAAGATAATCAATGATAAATTGAAAAAGCGTTTATCACTATGGTACTTATCACATAAATAACCAGCAAATAGCTGTGTTACAATAGCGACAACAGCCGTACCAGATAAGATAACACCACGTTCTACGACATCATAGCCAACGGATTCTAAAAACGTTTGCATGTAGCCATAAGGCAATACAAATGCCAAATAGCTCAGAAAGTAAAAACCACATAACAGCACGACATTTCTTCGATCTTTTTTCATAGGTTCCTCCTGTATTGTTTCCTTGCATCCCTTTTCTATTATCATAAACGATATGCTTTCATAAAACAAACCCGATAACGCTGTTCTGATATGGCAAGGAGGTCGCTCTTCATCAGTAGATTGGTCAGATCCTACAACAGTGTTTATCGGGTATATGGCCCATGTCTTATCATGGTCATTCAAAAGTATGCTCATCTACCATGATCAGCTGTTTTACACCTTTTACCATTGTCTGCTGTTCCTCACTGATCGGATTGGTAATCATGACATCATAATCCGAAAACTTCGCAAACTGATAGGTACTGGTCTTGGTAAACTTGCTGGAATCACAAAGCAAAATACTTTTTCTGGATTGGCGTAGAATATGGCGGTTGATTTCCGCATGTTCCATAGAAAATGTCATCGGTCCATCCATATCCTGGAAACCGTCACAGCCTAAAAAAGCAATATCGATGCGAATGGAGTCAATCACATTTGTCGTATAATAGCCAATAAAAGCTCTGCCTTTTTTCTGCAGCTTACCACCGGCCATAATAAGTTCTAAGCCACTGTCACAAATGATATCGCCAATGGGCAAAGAATTTGTCAATACGGTAATATTCTTCTTTAACCGTAACAATTTAGCCAGTTGCAAACAGGTACTTCCCGGATCTAAATAGACAATGGAATCATCCTGTATAAAATCTAATGCCTTGCGCGCAATCCATTGTTTCTGCACTGTATTCTCCTGCAGTTTCACATCAAAAGGCAACTGATAATAAGCATTGCGAACAGTAGCGCTGCCATGCTTTTTAATTAATACGCCACGATCTTCTAATACTTTCAGATCTTTTCGTATGGTTTCTGTAGTAACATCCAAGGCCCGCGCCAAATCCCCCACACGAACTCTTCCTTCATTCAGAATGATCTCATATAACGCATTTCTTCTGGCATCGCTTGCTTTGGACATTTTCATCAGCCTCCTTTGACACACTCTTAGTTTAAGTATTCCCAAGGAATTCGTCAATTAAAAATCCCAACATTCCAAATTTAAAACATTAATTTTTTTGTTTTTATACAAATTTCCCACTTTTTTCGCAATATTTTAATAATTTCTAATAGATACAAACTTTTCCGATTTGCTTATGCTATAATACCTTTGTTTTCAAAGGAGAGCCACTATGACAACATTTGATTTACACATGCATTCTTTATATAGTAGTGATGGACAATTCACCTGTCAGGAATTAATAGAAAAAGTAAAAGAAGCCAAGCTGTCTCTTATTGCCTTAAGCGACCATAATACGGCACAGGGCGTTGATGAAATGATGCAGTTAGGTAAGCAAAACGCGATACGTGTGATTCCTGCCATTGAATGTGATACCTTGTTTGACGGATTGGAAGTCCATGTGCTGGGCTATGGCCTAAATCATCATACACCGTATTTTGAAAAGCTTCCTCAGCAGATTGCTCAATTAAAGCAGGGTACGATGACAAAACGCATTGCCAAATTGAATGAATACTTCGATATGGAATTAGATGCACAAGCATTATTACAACGCTTTGGAACGATGAATCCCTTTCCCGCTATCGTTGACTATTTTCTCAAGGATCCTCGCTATGCAAATAAGCCAGCCTTTCAGCCCTACCAACCAGGTGGAGAGCGCTGTGAGCCGGCTTGTGTCAATTTTTATTGGGACATGTGCAGTGCCGGTAATCCTTGCTATGTTCATGTACCATATCCCAGTCTGCAAGAAACCGTAGAGCACATCCATGAAGCCGGTGGTATTGCCATTATTGCCCATCCTTTCCGTAATTTCTTCCACCAAGAAGAACGCTTGGAAAAAGCTCTTAGTCAAGGTATAGACGGTATTGAGGCCTACAGCAACTACCATACGCGGGAACAAAACTTATATTATGAAGACTATTGTCAAAAGCATCATGTGCTGATGAGTTGTGGCAGTGATTTTCATGGTAAAATGAAACCAAAGATTCAACTTGGGGAATATGGCTATGAAGGTCATCATGCGGAAATAATCTTGCAACAATTCTTACATGCCTTAGCGAACGATTAGACTGTTGAAACAGTCTTTTTTACTTATGTAGGTGGTGCAAGTCGTCATATATAAAAAAATGAAAAACTTGTATAAAATTGTTGACTAAGGTTAACTTTCGTTGTATTATATAGAAGAAGTTAGATAAAGCTAATTATGAGAGATGTGTTCTTCCTTTCTACACATGGCTTATTTCCTCTATAACTTTACAACCACAAGCACTAACTTCCCACTATATGTTTTATATCATTTACAACAAAGAGTCAGGACCGTTCCAGAGCCTGACTTTTTGTTATATATGGAAAAAAAGGCAGCCCATAATGAAGTGAACCCATAAAGTTGGACACAGATTATCACACCCGACTGATTAAGGATTGATTCCTATATTGTATAGGAGTTAATCCTTTTAATTTTACTGTGATTCTTTGTGTATTATAATACTTGATATATTCTTTCATGGCAATACGTAATTCATCTAATGTTTTAAATTCATATTCATGTCCATAAAACATTTCTCGTTTCATAATCCCAAAGAAGTTCTCCATAGGTGAGTTATCAAGACAATTTCCTTTTCGTGACATTGATTGGATAATTCCTTGTTCTTTCAATACTTTATGATAAGGCTGCATTTGGTATTGCCATCCTTGATCGGAATGAAAGATCAATCCTTTCAAGTCTTTATGCGTTTTAAAAGCGTAATTAAGCATTTCTTTCGTTTGTTCATAGTTAGGACTATTTGATATGCTGAACGATATGATTTCACGACTGTGCATATCTAATATGGGCGATAGATATAGCTTGCCGGCTGCGATATGAAATTCGGATATATCGGTTGTCCATTTCTCATCACACTTTGTAGTTGTAAAATCTCTTTCGTAGCATGTCTTATGATTTTCTTCATCCACTACTTTATTTAATAATTGGTTTTTTACGGTTCCGTTTATGGCTCCCTTATAGGATTTGTATTTTGCTTTCGGTGCAATTCCGTATAAGCCTAAACGCTTCATCAATCGTTTTACTTTTTTGTGATTGATATGAAATCCTCTATTGGTAAGTTCTAAAGTAATTCTGCGGTATCCATAGCGCCCTTTATGAGTATAGAAGATATCAATGATGTTATTCATTACTTCATCATTTCCGGTATCTTTATCAACTTTAGAAACGGTATAGTAATAGGTTGATCTTGGTATCTTGGATGTTTCAAGAAGAATCTTTAAAGGATATTTCAGCCGTAATTCAAAGACAATCTTTACTCTTTCTTCGATTGTCGATTCTTCCGTGCTTGAACTACAGCTTGCAATTTTTTTAAGTATTCATTCTCCGCTTCTAAATATTGAATACGATCCTCGTTATATTTAACCTTTTCTTTATCATCCATTTCATCATAAGGTTTGATAATTACATTTTTCTTTTTCATAGCAGATGACTTTCCTTTTGTCTTCTCTACTATAACACATCCATGCTTTTTATACGAACAAATCCATTTTTGCAACATACCTCTTGATAATAATCCGTATTCTAAAGCTACAGAGCGTATTGAACAATTATCAATCAGAACCTTATCTATTATTTCCTGTTTCATCATGATTGAATAATAGTTATTTTTATCAGTTCTCAAAATATCAAATCCGTGAAGATCAATGAGACTAACTATATAGTTTACTGCCTCTGATCTGATTTTAAATTCTTTAATTAAAGAGGAAACTGTTTCTCCATTCTTTCTTCTAGCGTATATTTCTATTTTTTGTTCTCTGGTTAACTTTGACATATTAAAATGCACCTCCATAATTTGTATGTCCAAATTATGGGGTGCACTTCATAATTACCGCCTTTATATCCTACCCGAAGATTAACCATATATAATATTTTTTTACAATTATAATTTCCAGAAAATAATTACCTCATCTTCTCATTTTGTATAATTTTATCATCTCTGTTTTATAAAATAATTCTTTTTCTTTTCTCATATAGGACTCACACAGATCTGATAAGAGATTTAACACAAAGATAGCAGCCTGTATATCGTTTGCCTTTCTGGCAGACTTATAGGCTTTTAAAAACTTCTTTTCCTTTAATTCAAATGGTTTCGTTTCATAGAGATACGTCGCAAATGCATCAATCATCGCAATGCGATATTCAGAGGATTTTGTGCAATACAATTTTGCTTGACGTATTTGTTCTTTTGCTTCATTACGCATATTCATTTTATGATAAGCATAGGATTTATAAAAATACATCATCTCATGGGTTTTGCTATGTTTCTCTGCCTCATTTGCATATTGTAATACTTTATCATATTTACCCCATAACAAACTTATCCAAGTGAGATTATTAAAAATGGCGATCATATTAGGTAATGAAAGTTGTCTCATAGCATTTAAACATTGTACATATACTTGTTCAGCCATTGCGTAATCATTCAATCCTGAATACAAGTTTCCTAACAATACATTGCACATGACACCACGCTTTAAATACAGATTTTGATTAAATAAACTGATGGCTCTTTTGATACAATCTAAGCCTTCCACATAATAGCCTTGTTCTACCAATATGATCGTCTTATGATAAAATGCCATAGCCTGTATTTCTATATTGTTACTATGTATAGCCTTATCAAAATACATAATTGCATTTTTATAATCATAAGCACTGATATAATAGCCACCAGCAGTATCATAAAACAATTTCTGAAGTTCCGGTTCTAAATAATCAATGTATTTATTCAGCCTTTTGATATCTTCTTCATATAAATATTCATCCTCTGCATGATATACACGATAAATAAAAACACCTAACAACCATATGATATATTCACCTTGAAATTGTACACTGGACTTCTGTTGATAAAGTTTTTTGTATATGTCTGCCGTAGGTTCTGATTTAACAATTGCCGTAAACAGATTCCAAACCATGATAGATACATTTGCATTATCTTCAATCGCATGAAACTCCATGCCGATAATCGCATATAGCTTTCTTACCGTTTCCTGCGTCAGATCTTTCTTCCCAGTTTCAAAATCGCTTAATTTAGAAACTGGCACAATTTCCTTGAATTGTGCCAGTCGAAGTCCAGATTCTCTTCTATGTAAGCGAAAGATAGGACCTAAATGTCTGTTCATTTTATAAACCTAAATGTTCTGAATTAGCAGGCATTACCTCATGTGCACAATCTTTACTTGTTTTAGGATTTAATCCGCAACGTTTATTGTTTACATGGCCTCCCATACTTGGTGCCAGAGTTAAGACTAGCCCTAAAACCATCATAAATTTCATAACTTTTTTCATAATAACTATTCCTCCTATATATCTGTGTCTTAATTTAACATAGGATCCGCTTTTAATCAATAGGCATATTTCTAGAAAAAACGGACTGTTTTTTCATGTTTTTTGCGCAATTTACGGATAAATGCCACTAGTATTTACCCTTTTTTATACAGACCATCTAAATTTCACAATATTCATCTTAATGACTCTTTACGAAATGTTTTTGATACCGCTGTATGATAATAACAGACAGGATGATCATCAGTATTATCCAGAGGACACAAACAATATTTTTCCAAGGAATCATCATATCCAAAAAGATTATGAAAGGTGAAAATCCACCATTCATCCAACTATAAAAGGTGTTTACCTCCAACATACGGGATGGGAAAAGAGAACAAAGATAAGCCAACCATCCATCTTGTCTGAAGTTAATGGCAAATGATAAAATCATAAATACGAGCATAAGAATCGCTGTCGCAAATCGATTCTTAGAGAAATAAGAAATGGTCATTGTTACCATACCTATCGCCATAGCTGCTATCAGGGTAAGGAAAAAGGTACTAACGAGAACCTCACGATAGGTAAATATGAACCGTATCATTTCATAATACCCGGCATCTGCTTGTGGAAATACCGTGAGATCTAAGGATCGCAGAGGAACAAAGATGAATGCTGCCAAAACAATCATGCATAACTGAAGGAATAGAATACCGATTGCTAAAGACATGCCACATAATAGTTTGGCAATCACCAAGCGTTTCGCTCCTTCTTTTGTCGGTATGAGAATCTGATCAGTTTTATAATGTGTTTCTTGTGCAAACATATCCGATAATACGATTATGATAACTAGTAAACTTACAAAGTCAATTTTATTCAAATTTGTTAACAATAAATGATTACCTACCGTACTGTCATATTGAAGCTGTCCTTGTTGTAATTCTTCTTGATACTTTTTCGCAATTCGCGAAGACGCGTTCGTTATCTCACCACTATGCATCGCATTTTCAAACAACTCTTTTTCTGCTCCTGCCCCTTTTAAGAAACGAGGCAGATATTGATTTACAGAAATATCAACTATCTCAGAAGATATTTGTCCTGCGTTCTCACCATAAAGTTCATGACTTGTGGCATATTGACTATGCCCTGTGTAAATACGTTGATAAAGCATATATACCGGATCTTCTTTATAAAAAACGTTGAAAAAGTAATTACCTTTATCATCCATACCATATCCATCAATGTTCATACGTTCCATTCGTTTTCGAACATCTTCTTCCATATACTTACTGGTAGCGGCGCCCTTTAAGAAAGACTCCCAATCTTTACCGTATATGCGTTCCATCTTTTCCGTATCTATATTCTTACGCTGATACTTCTTCATGATTTTTTGATAATCTTCCTTCATTTTCTGAATGGTATCTTCATTAAAGGGCCCTGCATACTGGTGTAGGTATTCATCGGCATAACGATAATATGCTAAACCGTTTGCAACTTTTTGATGATCTGTTGTCTCATAAGTCATTGCCATTATTTCAGATGCTGCAGTTGCATGATAAGTCTGATAAATCTGATAGCCACTATAAGCAAATAAAGCTATTAACAATACAACCGTAAATTTTCGTTTCCCTAGTTTTTGATATTCACTTTTTAATAAACGCATCATACGGTTTCACCATCCTGAAAATAATAAAGATACAAATCATCTAAATCGGGAATTGCTAATTTCGCATTCGGATAACTTTGTGTATCACTTATAAAACGCAGATGCACACCATCTTGCATGGTATGCTGTTTTACGATGCAATACTTATCAGAAAGAGCAATTGCTTCGCTTGCAGGAAGCACCATTTCCCATACTTTCCCCTGCATATAGGTCAAGAGATTAGCAACGGTATCATGCAGTAAGATACTACCTTCTTTCATGACAAGAATATCATCTGCAATCGTTTCTACATCACTTACAATATGGGTAGATAACAGGATACAACATTCTTGCGATAAGGAGGCGATCAGATTACGAAAGATAATTCTTTCTTTAGGGTCCAGACCTGCCGTTGGCTCATCTAACAGCAACAGCTTAGGTTCATTCAATAAGGCTTGGGCAATCCCCACACGACGTAACATACCACCAGATAATTGACGGAGCTTCTTATGCTTATGTGACTGCAAATTTAGCCTTTCTAAAAGTGTTTCTATACGCTGTTCACTATATTCTTTAGACATGTTTTTCAAAATACTCATATAGGAGAGAAAATCATAGACACTGTAATGTGGATAATAACCGAAATGCTGTGGCAGATAGCCAAGATAACTTGCATATGTATCATATTGTTTCAGCGCATTTATATCCATAAAATGCAAACTGCCTTTATCAAGAGGAATCAAGCCACATATTAATCGCATCAATGTCGTTTTGCCACTGCCATTTGCGCCTAATAATCCATGAACACCTTTACCAAGCTGTAAGGTAACATCTCGTACGGCATGAATTTGTTTAAATGATTTATCCACATGTTCCAACGTTAATTCCATAGTATCGTCCTCCTTGTTTTCATACGATAATTCACTAGCAACATCAAATAATATAAGATGATGCTGACCACGGCTGCCACCAATAGCTGTATGGCGTTTACAAACAACAATACATCTAAACTTTGTATAAGGATTACATAAATACCAAACGATAACACATAAGCACTTCCTGCTTTATATAGCGTATTTAATTTGGTCATGAATACAATCAATAAGCTTTGTAAAATAAAAATCGGTAAGAATCCATACAACAAAACTTCCGCCAGCGCCAGTTTGTCCATAACATATAAGACCAAACACAATATGATGAATTCCACTATTTCCCATACCGCAATACCGGCCATCTTAAAAAGTAATACTCTGCCATCATTGAGATAAACAGGTGCCATGATTTCTTGTGTCTGATAATACTTTCGCCGATAGATTTCAAATAAAAAACAACTGCCCATTAAAAACATATAGCCACAGACAACAAAGATTGTATTGCTGAAAATGATGCTGCCTGCAAGACATATACATAATCCGAGAAAAGACATGCGGATATAGCTTTTTAGTTCCATATGCATAAAACGCAGCAAGAGCTCATTTTTATATGGTGTTTTCATTTGCTGATTCTGCCATTCATTACGACAAGCCGCCAACGTATCGTATAAAGCATCCTGTGAAATATGAGGTTTATCTGTTTTCATCTTGTCTTTCTCCTTTCATCATTTGATACAGCTTTGCTAAAGCTGCTTTATGCCTGGATTTTACACTGGATATTGGCATATCATACACTTGTGCGATTTCACGATAAGTAAGTTGATGGAAATAATGCAATAGGATCACATCCTGTTGGGGCAGCGGTAACTTTCCAATGTTATACAGTAATGTTTCCTGTGCGCATTGCTTTAAAATGCTTTCATGTACATCAATATCATCCCCCAGACCATTCATCCAAGCCTCGCTGTCTTCCATAAGGTGTAGTTTTTGTTTGCGATAAGCATCCACACAAAGATTACTGGCAATGCGGTATAGAAAATGTATCACCTTCCCCTCTTCATGATAGGTTGGCAAATAACGAATAAAACGCAAGAATACTTCTTGGGTAATATCCTTCGCGCTATCATCTCCCTGCATCTTACGATAAACAAAGGCGTAAATAGTTGGATATACTTGGGTGATAAAGGTATCCAACGCGGCCATATCGCCATGGCGAATTTTATGTAGTAACCACTTTTCTTTCATTTTCTTTACGCCTCCTCTATATGTTTAACGAATGATCTATGAAAAAGGTCTTAAAAAAAGAAAGTTTTTTAAACTTTCTCATGATCCTTTTGCATTTTCCGAATTTCTTTTGCCAAAGCGTAAGCCAGTTTACGATGATTTTCTTCATCCATATGCACACCATCCGCTTTACTGGCGCAGGCAACACTGGCGGCATCAAAGAAGTAACAATGATATTGTGCACAGATTTCTTGTATTGGCTTTGCCATATGCCTTGCCACCTGATAACTCCTTTCATGGAATTCGCCTGCCCATGGTGAAGTTGTCAAAATCGTTTCGCCCAAGGCAATCGGTGAAACCACCAAAATCTTAGGAATGACATAACGTTCATAAAGAAAGGGATTCTGCATGATCTTAATATTTTCCCTGACTCCCTTTGCGATCATCTCGGCATTCAAATGATACATGGTTTTCAGATCGTTAGTTCCCAGCATCATAATGATAAGATCCAGAGGCTGATGGGTTCGCAATAGCATTTCCAAAACAGCACTGCCACATCTTCCCTTGCCATAAGGATCCTCATGAACCAAAGTACGTCCATTTAATCCCTCTTCAATAATTTCATCCTGTGGGAATTGCTGTGCTAATACCTTTGGCCAACGATGCGCAAAACGCATTCCACTTGTTGGATCATATCCCCAAGTATTACTATCCCCATAACATAAAATACGCATAACTTTCCTCCTTTTATATCATTTAAAGCTTTCCCTGTTTTTTTAAATCCAGTAATATTTATATTGGCTTTTATTTATGAAACATCATCCCAATAAGTTTTCTAGTTCTGTACAAAATCGATATGGATTTTCCGGATACAATAAGACATCTTTTCCTTGTTTGGTATGAATACACACTTTATCCTTCGCATATCCGATATTAAAGGTATCCTGTTGTTTCACAGATACGATTTCATCATAGCGCAAATATCCTCCTTTGCGATTCCACAATGCCTTATGATAACGCAAACCCTCTTCATCAAATACATAAATATTGGTTGGCGTATGAAAGCCATATTGCCATATCGTATAAAAAAGAAACAACATTGCCAATAATAAGGTCATATGGCACAACATATCATAAGAAATCGGCAACATACATGCGATTATCAAGAAAAACAAAACATAGTTTGTTATCATTTTACGACTGCGAAAGCTCAACTCTCCCAGTTCAATTTCTTTTTCCATTACCATTTTCCCATGCTGATACACTTTATTTGCTCCTAAGTAATTTAAGATGGCATAAAGAGGCCATAAATATGCCACCACACGAAAATACATCGCAGGGAAATCAAATAAAAATCCCAGTGCCCATAATGCATCCATGTAGAAGGACGGTGTAAAGACAAGTGCCGGTATGAGTAAAACTTCAAAATTCTCATCAATCCCAATCACCTGCTGATATGCGAAACGCAATAAATAATAATAGGTTACGGCGCCGATGATACCGACAGATAAATTAAAATAACTATAAGATATTTCTTCCCCATGAATCTCTTTATACCCATAAGCAATGCTGAATATCATAAATGCCAGTAATACCGATCTGGCTAATTCAATGTATAAGTTTTTTAAAGTATCCATCTGACGTTCATCCAATGGTGCTTTTCCTTTTGTTTTTCCATAACGTATGATATCTTTCAACAAGCTTTGTTTCGGCTGTTTCATTCCCATTCCTCCTTATCATAGGACTCATCCCAAAATAAATCATCTAAATGTTTATGCAACGCAATACAGATATTGATACAAAGCTTAATGCTTGGATTATACCTTCCTGCTTCAATCAACCCAATGGTCTGTCTGGTCGCTCCAACTTTTTTTGCTAATTCTTCTTGTGACATATCCAGTTCCATACGGGCCATCTTGATCTTGAGATTTTTCATATCGCATATCCCTTCTTTATCGTTTTTATTATAGGTGGATGAGAGAGGAAAAGCAAGGCTTTATGAAAGTTATATCTTACAAATGCAAAATATATATTGCATTTTAAAGAAACTTGCTTTATAATGCAGCTAACAATAGGAGGGACAAAATGAAACTAGAAGTACACGACTTGCATAAAAGCTTTCAAGGCAAAGAAGTACTGCATGGAATTTCTTTTACCATTGAAAGTGGCAAAGCTTTAGGTCTATTGGGGCGTAACGGCGCGGGGAAATCAACAACCATTCGCATTCTGATGGATGTATTCAAGGCAAATCAAGGAACACTTCTCATGGATGGAAAGCCATTTCATGCGAAGGAATATAACATCGGCTATTTACCAGAAGAAAGAGGCTTATATCCCAAAAAGAAAGTATCTGAGCAATTGCTTTATTTAGCTGAGTTACGAGGTATGAAAAAAGCCGAAGCCAAAAGCAACTTGAAAAAATGGTTAAAACGTTTGCATATTGAAGAATATGAATCACGTGTTTTAGAAACACTGAGTAAAGGAAATCAGCAGAAAGTTCAGTTAGCACAGACTTTGATGAATGATCCGGATATCGTAATTTTAGATGAGCCATTTTCCGGTTTAGATCCGGTAAATTCACAGATCTTACAAGAAGTCGTACAAGAGCAAATACAAGCCGGTAAGCTTGTCATCTTTTCTTCACACCAAATGAATTATGTTGAGGAATTTTGCGAAGATATTGTAATCTTGCATCATGGCAATGTCGTTTTACAAGGCAACCTGAAACAAATAAAAAAAGCATTTGGTCATAACCGTCTCGTATTACGTCCAAATGAATCATGTGCTGGCACCTTTGAGGACACTTTAAAACAATGTCAAAATATGATCAATCTGTACACAAAACAAGCAGAGGATTATATCGTAGAATTAAAGGAAGGTATTGATAAGCAGATGCTGTTCGCATATCTTGTGAATCATCATATTGATATCGACGTATTTAAGATATATGAGGCATCACTTACAGACATTTTTGTAGCAAAGGCAGGTGATGAAGAATGAGAGCCTTTTTTATCGTTTTAAAATTTGAATTGGAAACTATGCTAAAAAAGAAATCTTTTCTGATTTCCACCATATTAGTAGCAATAGCTGCCTTTGCTTTATTATCCTTCCCTCGCTTTCTATCAAATGACAGCGAAAATAAGGACACCCAAAAAGTTGATAAGGTCATGATCATACAGGATATGAAACAGATCTTACAAGATGACAATTTGATCAAGCAACAATTTCCTGCTTATAAGGTTCTGCGCACCACGCAGTTGGATGAATTAAAAAAACAAGTAACTGATGGGAAAGCAGATATTGGTTTTGCCATAAACGATGCTACGCATTTCACTTATTATATAAAAAATTCAAGTTTACAGGATACACGTCCAGCTAAGTTTGAAGATTTGATGAAAAAGCAATACCAAGCAAAGGAGTTCAAACGTCATCATTATGATGCGACAACCATTGAAGCTATTTATCAGACACCGATTCAATCCAAAACAACCGTGTTGGGAACCGATGGCAGCAGTAACTATTATTACACCTATGCATTGATCCTCCTTCTTTATATGATGATCATGATTTACGGTAATCAAGTTGGTGTAGGAGTTGCAAGTGAGAAAAGCAACCGTGCTATTGAAATACTAACAACCAGTACAACATCAAATACCTTAATTTTCGGCAAGGTCATTGCCGGCGCAATTACAGGGGTTCTGCAGACTGCCCTTATGTTAGGTTCTTTCCTGTTGGCATATCAAGTAAATGCAGATGTGTGGAATCATGCATTGGATAAATTTTTACACATTCCTTCCATCGTATTATGGACCTTCGCATTATTTGGCATGTTAGGCTATTTGCTCTTCAACTTCCTGTTTGGGGCGATTGGTGCTTTATGTTCGAAAGTCGAAGAAGTAAATGGGGCAACCATGCCGATTCAGCTACTGATTATCGCGGTTTTCATCTTGAGTTATGTAAGCTTGCAGATGCCAGATACGCTTCTTGCCAAAATCGTTGGTTTTGTACCCTTTACCTCCTGGATGTGTATGTTCATCAATGTTGCCGTTGGCTCTGCTACCGTATGGGAAATCATTATTTCCTGGTGCCTATTGGCAGTTACGACCATTGCCATGGGAATTTTAGGGGCGCGCTTATATCGCAGAGGAACATTGAGTTATGGCAATACGGTTTCATTAAAAACAATCGTACAAGCCTTACGTCATCATGAATAAAAAAATATTATAAATCATAACCAAAGTCATTTGTTTCTATATTCTCTTGTAAACAAATGGCTTTTTTTATGGTTATTGGGAAAAGTAACAGACATCCCTGATAAGATACACCATATAACATTTCCTATTTTGCATAGTATACGTTGGATAAAAAGAAAAGAGGTGAAACTTCATTATAAGAACATGCCTTTTCCACAAGTAACGCGCGTAATGAAAAGCCTTTTTTACAGTTGTCTGATACAGCAAAACATAGTTGTATCTCACGTTTTCATTGATATCCTTCTAAACTAGGCACTTGCTTATGCCATTTTGCAAGTAAGCGCATAGGATACGACGGATATTCAAAATCCATGCGGCGAGGTGATAAAATGGAATATGAAGATACGTTTGAACAAGATGATTACGATTATGAAGAAGAACCTTTTCAGGGACGAAACGATTGTCCGCTAAGTTGCTCATGCGAGCCTTGCATTACTCCTGTGAATACTTGTGGATGTGCATGTATTGGGCCAAGAGGTCCTAGAGGATTCCGTGGTGCCACTGGGCCTACAGGACCTACCGGAGCTACTGGTGCTACTGGACCTGGTGTAGGAGCTACCGGGCCTACCGGGCCAACAGGTGCCACGGGAGCGACCGGCGCGAATGGTGCTACCGGGCCTACCGGTCTGCAAGGACCAACCGGTGCAACAGGAACAACCGGCGCATCTGGTATTACAGGAGCTACTGGTCCTACTGGAGCAAATGGTGCAACTGGACCTACTGGACCACAAGGTCCAACAGGTGCTACCGGACTTCAAGGTTTCGCAGGAATCACGGGAGCTACTGGACCTGCTGGAGCTACCGGACCTACCGGAAATACCGGACCTACTGGAGCGAATGGTGCTACAGGCATTACAGGAGCAACCGGTCCTACCGGCATTACAGGAGCCACCGGCGCTACTGGTTTACAAGGGCCTACGGGAAATACCGGGGCAAATGGCGCTACGGGGCCTACCGGTGCTACGGGCGTTACAGGTACTATTGGGCCTACCGGGCCAACCGGAGTAACCGGTGCTACCGGAGCTACCGGGGCAACTGGCATTGGTATTACTGGGGTAACCGGAGCCACCGGCGCAACCGGCGCAACTGGGGTGACCGGACCAACAGGGCCTACCGGACCTACTGGCCCTACCGGTGCTACGGGTGTTGCTGATACGTTGACAGTTAGAAGCACAACGACTGCAGAACCGGGTACACCGGCATCTGTCACAGATTCAGGTGGTCCTAATCATATCTTAGACTTCGTCATACCACGCGGTGCTACCGGTACAGATGGCGAAGATGGTATCACTGGTCCTACCGGCCCAACCGGTGCTACAGGTGCAACAGGACCTACCGGGGTAACCGGTGCTACGGGAGCTACAGGTGCTACCGGTGTTGTTGCTGTCAGTGCTTCTTGTGCATGTGTAAGCCAGATGAAACACTTACTCGAACAGCTGATTGCTCTTTATCCAAATGAAAACGTCATTGTCAGTATGGAAAGTGGCAATAATGCAAGTGGTCGTCTCGGTTCCTTACTGCCTTCTCCTAACAACAACCCTCATAGTGGTATTTTGCAATTGGTCAACTCGCAGGGGAAACCATCCGAAGCCATTTCCATCTGCCATATTGCATCAATTAAACTTACCAGTGCTTCCTACAACAATGCTATCACATATCTGTCTGTACCAACACCAATACCAACTGGTTGTGACTTTGATTGTGAAGAAGCAGAGCGTATGTACTTGCCAGTAGGTACTACTGGTGTATCTATCAATGCTGGAGGTCAGACTGTAGGAAACGGTATGGTATTAAAGAATGAATTTGGTATGATCGTTCTTGTCGGTAATGGTTGTGACAACCCTACTTTCGTATCGGCCTGCAAAGCAGAAATCATCACGAAATAATATACCATCCCCATATGTATTTCATAAGCCACCAATAACGGTGGCTTTTGTCATTTATAGAAACTTCTTCACATTTTCAAAGCTTCTATTCTTGATCTTTTCACTTTCCCATCCTCCTTATCTTTTGCCCTTTCAAAACATTCTGGTACTAACGATAAGAAATATTTATGTATCTATTAGAATTTTTGAAAAACCGTTCCTCCTATTCAAAAAAATTTTTTAAGGGTTTACAATGAAATCAGTTATGACATACATAATGGAAGTCAAAGATGAATATCCTACAATGACTCTTATGTACAAGGATGAAGGAGGTAGTTACCATGTCGTATGAATTGACATACGAAGAGATGAATCATGTATTTGATTCACTCAGGCTGCATTATAAGATTTATGCACCAAAACGATTAAAAAATGCCGGAAGATATTGCAATACAGATATTATTCGGTATAAAGAAATCCGTAGTCTTGAAGAGATTGAATGGAATGAGCGCAGTCAATATTCGCCAAAGGAAGTCTTCTATCCAATCAATCAGACATTATTTCATTTCACTGAATATGGCTTTATGGAAAGTCAGATTTTTGATAAAGATCTGCTGATTTTTGCCCGTTCTTGTGATATTCACGGTATAAAACGTCTGGATAAGATATTCTTAGAAAATGGCAATGAAGTAGATCCTTATTATAAGCGTATGCGTGATAAGGTTCATTTTATCTTGATGGAATGTCCGGAAGAAGGCTGGGAATCTTGTGCTTGCTGCAGCATGGGTACAAATAAAACAGATGATTATGATTTAGCTATACGCCCTTATGAAGAAGAAGGACGTGTCTTGGTAGAATGTAAGAGTGATCAATTTACATCTATTTTTAACACATATCCGAAAACAACCTATCAGCCAGCATTTGTGAAAAAGAATGAAACCGTTATTCATGTTCCAAAGATAACGGAAGACATGGTAGCGGACATCTATGCTTTCGACATGTGGAAGGATTATCAGACACGCTGTATTGGCTGTGGTGCATGTAATTCCGTATGCATCACCTGTTCTTGCTTCAATACCATTGACACGACTTATACGGAAAATGGAAAAAGCGGTGAGCGCAGACGGACCTGGACCGGCTGTATGAATGATGGATTCACCACAGTAAACGGCGGGCATGCTTTCCGTGACGATTATCAAGATCGTATGCGATTTAAGACAATGCATAAGGTTTATGACTTTCAGAAACGTTTTAAAACCGATTATCAGATGTGTGTCGGCTGCGGTCGCTGTGATGATATCTGTCCGGAATATATTTCATTTACGCATATCATAAATCGCTTGTATGAGGAAGTAGAAGCAAGAAAGGAGGCAAAGGCGGATGAATAACCCCTGGTTACCTGAAAAACATCGTATTTTAGATATCATAGAAGAAACGGATTTAGAATCTACATTTGTAGTAGAATTCCCAAATGCCTCGATACGGCACGGACAATTCTTTGAAATCTCTTTGCCAAAAATTGGCGAAGCTCCTATTTCCGTAAGTAGTTTTACTGATTCCACGGTAGAATTTACAATTCGCCGCGTGGGAAAGTTAACAAACGTCATCTTCGATTTAGCACCTGGGGATGATTTATATATTCGCGGTCCTTATGGCAATGGGTTTCCATTAGAATCATTTAAAAATAAACATGTTGTGGTAATTGCCGGTGGAACCGGTGTTGCCCCTGTCCGTAGTACGCTAAAACACTTCCTTCATCATCCACAGGATTGTAAGGATGTATATGCCATTGCCGGATTTCGTGATCCTTCTCACACTTTATTTGAAAATGATTTAAAAGCCTTTGTCAATGCACCCCATTTTCATACGACCCTAACTTTAGATAATGGGCAAAAAGAGGGATTTAAAGAAGGCTTTGCGATGAATTATGTAAAAGATATACCTTTTCAGGAATGGGGCGAAGATTATGCCGTCATCATTGTCGGCCCGCCAGTCATGATGAAATTTACAGCTCAGGAATGTATGAAATATGGTGTTCAAGAAGAGCACATCTACGTATCCTTTGAACGTAAAATGTCCTGCGCTTTAGGTAAATGCGGTCACTGTAAGATTAATGAAACTTATGTCTGCCTGGAAGGTCCTGTCTTCCCTTATACCAAGGCGAAGACATTGATGGATTAAGGAGGTAACGTTATAATGGCTAAAGATATGAATATTGGTGCCTTGCGTACCAACTGTTTCCGTCAATCAAAAGTAAAAGGTGAATATATGTTACAAATGCGTGTCCCTGCCGGCCTTATCGAGGCTAAATATTTAGGCTTTGTACAGCATCTTGCGACAACTTATGGGGATGGCACCTTCCATTTTGGATCTCGTCAATGTTTTGCGATTCCCGGCATTAAATATGAAAATATTGATAAAGTAAATAAAGAATTAAAGGATTACTTAGAAGATATCGAGGTGGCACAATGTGGTGTGGACATGGATACGTCTGCCGGATATCCGACGATCGGTGCACGAAACATCATGGCGTGTATCGGCGGTATTCATTGTATTAAAGCAAATATTAACACGCAGGAAATAGCCAAGAAGATTGAAAAGGAAGTCTTCCCTAGCCACTATCATATCAAAGTAGCGGTTGCTGGCTGTCCAAATGATTGTGCCAAGGGACATTTTAATGACTTTGGGATTGTCGGCTTAACTAAACCCATTTATGATCCTGATTTATGTATCGGTTGTGGCAGTTGTGTCAAAGCCTGTGAATCTCATGCGACCAGAGTTTTGAGCATGGTAAACAATCGCATAGAAAAGGATGCTTGTTGTTGTGTTGGCTGTGGTGAATGTACGTTAGTTTGTCCTACCAATGCCATGCGCAGAAGTCCAAAACCATTCTATCGTATTTTGATTGGCGGCAGAACGGGGAAACAATATCCAAGGATGGGAAAAACATTTGCGGACTTCTTAAGTGAAGAAGCTGTGCTTGCTATCATTAAAAACTGGCAAGCGTTCTCTGCGGATGTCTTAAAAGGTCAGCCACGTTATCTGCATGGCGGTCATCTATTGGATATGGCAGGTTATGAGAAATTCAAAGAAATGATGCTTAAAAATGTTACGTTAAATCCGGAAGCACGCATTGCGGAAAATGTCTATTTTGCCGAAACAGAATATCGCGGCAGAATACATGTAAAACCAGTAAAATAAAAAATTGCTTGGAGGGGAAATATTATAAAAGAGGTCATGAAAACGGCCTCTTTTTTGTGTTTTTACTCTCACTTGTTAATGCTTCGAAAAAATCTAGCATTGGTAATTCCTCCTACCTAAAAAAGTTCTTTTACAAATGGTCATGTATCATTCACCATTTCTTAAATCTTGCTCATTTCCTCATCGTTATACAAACACATCATTACATATTGGTTTTACTTGAACCCCTCTATAAGTTCTGATTTTTTGTTCAGCAGATGGGACTTGTTTATCGTATATTCTTATCAATATAATCTAAATAAGGCTTTCTATTCACTTTTTCTGCATTTCCTTTATACCAATCAAATGCCTCTCTTAATCCTACAGATATCGGTTTTACATCATGCATAAGCTTATATTGTTCAGAAACATCCAGATAATATTCATAATCATAGAAACAAAAATAGTTTCTTTGTTCTATATCCCCATACACATATTCATATGCGGTTTGTTTCCCAACAACATGATAACAAAGGGCAACCCATTCCCGAATTGATATAGTATCTTTATTTCCTACATTAAAAATATGTTGAGCCGGTTTTTGTTTCAAAAGTATATCTATAAATCGGCATAGATCATGAATATGAAAAAACTGTAACTTCATTTCCCCATCTTTTGGTAAATAAAACTTCCTATCTGCCAACGCACATTCAAATACAAAAGCTTCTCTATATACATTGTTCATTTGCCCATATAAATAAGGTGGTCTAAGGATATAGGCATTGGGATTTCTTTTCAACAAAGCCGTTTCTGCTTCAATTTTATCAATTCCGTATTTCCCCCAATAGTTATTAAGCCCTACTGGAGAATCTTCTTTAAAAGGCTGTGAAAGATTTTCAGGATATACAGCACTTGAGCTGATCAAAATATAATCTTCATAACTGTCTAATGCAGCTAATAACTTTTCGACATCATCAGAAGTATATGCTGTATCAATCACAACATCAAAATGAAAATCGCGAAGAAGATTTCCTAAATTATGTCTGTCTGCCTGGATCAGCTTTACCCCTTTTGATTGCTTTTTGCTATTACGATTTAATACATATACATCATAATGCTTCTTAACATAATACTCTGCAATATATCTGCTTACAAATACTGTTCCACCAGTTATAAGTACTTTTTTCATGCAATCCTCCCAACCGATAGCTTTTTAAGCCGTGTATTTCCATATTATTATGCCATCTTAATTGCTATTACGCAATGAATAGTGCACGATTATGAGAAACCCATATCTTCCTTCATGTTCAAGATGCTTACATTTTTTTTACATTCAGGATGTTTTATTTATCCGATTTTATGTAGAATCATCAAAACAACAATACCGTTAAAACAGGTGAAAGAGGAAGTGGCTTATAAACATATGGTGGTAAATACACAGCCTATGCACATATCTAAAATCTTTCAAATATACCTTACCATTATTAGCATGTGTCTGAAAAAATATGATAATCTTAAACACTAATATCCTTATATGATATGCCTTATTTTATACTCCTGCATCATAGCCGTAACTAATATAAATAATGCTCATAAAATAACAAGAATGGAGGTAAAGTATGAAATACACAAATTGGAATTGCGAATGTTGTCCGCCGTGTCCTTGCTGTTGTGATGATGGAATCCCTCCTATAGGACCAACCGGTGCGACCGGTGCGACTGGGCCTACTGGTGCAACTGGGCCTATTGGAAATACCGGAGCTACTGGGCCTACTGGTGCAACCGGACCTATTGGAAACATCGGAGCTACTGGACCTATTGGTGCAACCGGACCTATTGGAAACACCGGAGCTACTGGACCTACCGGTGCAACCGGACCTATTGGAAATACCGGAGCTACCGGACCTATAGGAGAAACAGGCGCGACAGGGCCTTTGCCTCAAGTTGAAGTGATTGGTACAACAACTTTAGCACCTGGCTCTTTAGCAAGTGTTACTTCCAGCATAACTCCAGATGGCATCGCCTTAGAATTTGGCATTCCACAAGGCTTGCCGGGTATACTGCCTGAAATTGCATTTGCCAGCTTCATCACTTTTGCTGCCAGCTTCACCAATGCCACACGCATCCCTTTTGGCACACTTACGGAAGATGACACTGGTCAGATTCGCCAAATTTCCGATACAAATCTTGTGATAGAACCCGGTTATTATGTCATATCCTATCACGTATCTGCCCTGTTAAATCCACAAGGCTATATGCAGATAACACCATACTATAATGGTGCTCCCCATATTGAAACGGCCATTTATTTTATGAATGCCGCTGATAATACAAGTGCCTATGGCTCTAACACCTTTATCATACGTATGATTTCTGCAAGTGATTTCTTCCTTACGTTTAACGCCAATGCAAGAGCTACCGAGGGTACTTTAACATTGACGATTATTAAATTAAGGGATATCACATAAACCACTTCCCTGTTCATCTAGTGCCATCTGCATCAGCCAATACTTTTCACTAGATTGCGTAGAACATACGTAATCTTTTTCTTCATAAGAAAAAAACATCTCTGTTCTATTCATGTATATCAGCTCCTTTCATAATAAAGCCACTTTGTAGTTAAACCAAGTGGCTATGTAAACGTTATAAATCATTATTTGGGTATCCAAAATCTTTAGGGGTCTAGACTTAAGGGGTCACTTTAGGGGGTTATTTCCTACAATTTTATAACTATATTTTAGTTCTTTGTAATTTACTTAAATAATTGCAATTTCTAATACTCATCTTCCAAATCTATAATTTCTGTAATCTCCAATTTATTATTATCTAACAACATACGTAATCCATGTTGCATAGATATAGAGGTGTCAACATAAAGATGTTTTTGATATTCCGTACATCCAAAAAACATCTGCTTGTTTTTATGATTAATCTTTAACGTCATTGGTTTCCCACAGCAAGAACAAAGAAGACTATGATAAGACATAGAAGTTGACTCTGTTAATTGGTTAACAGCTAATAAGACACCACTTACATTTTTCGCTCCTGCCGCATATAGTGTTTTTGCTACTTCTAAAAAAGTTGAACCTGAAGAATACACATCATCCATAAGTAAGATACTTTTACCAGCTATATTTTCTGTAACTTCAAAAGCTCCTTTAACGATTTCTTTTCTGTTAAATAGATTATTTCCTTTTTGAGAAAAATCTTTATTACACTTTAAGATGCTTTGAAGCTCCAATTGATTATTAGTACATCTTTTTAAATGAAGTGAAGCGAATCTATCAAAACGCTTGTTTTTTATTTCAATAGGTTTTAATGGAATAGCCGTAAGAATATCTATTTTCTCTTTTTTATTTATAAAATTTATTGCTAAATCAAAGAACAAGTCTATGACCTCTACATAATTATCTTTAAATTCCTTTACTAATACAGAAAGTGGATCGTCTAATAAATATTGATGTCCTTGAGAATAATATCTACCTCCAAAATATAGTGTCAAAGGTTCTTGCTGTCCATTTTCTAATTGAACAATAGTTTCACTTTTCAATAATGACATTTTTTTACGTGATTTACTGTATGTTGCGAAAACCTCAGCACCATAACCTTTTCTTTCCTTTAATAAAATTTGATCCAAAGTATCTAATGCCGTATATGTGAAATCAGGGGTACTTTTTAGAAACTCTTTGGTTAATTCTCCAGCTAAAATAGTACCTATATGATTTTGCATCATTTCTTTCAAAAACAAAGCATTGCTGCTAATAGCAATCAAGGAATAGGATTCACATTTAGCAATACTTAATATTTCTTGTAACAAAGAGGAGATATCAAAGTACTCTATTGTATCTTGTGTTTTTTCAACATCGTTATTCCAAAAATCTTTAACCTTAAACACTTTGACATCTTTCAATATAGATGTAAATGGATATTCAAGATAATCTTGACATAGAGAATCCATATCCAAAATGATTGCTTGAATGTTATCTGCATCAGTCCATTTCCACATCACTGATTTCCTCCATATCTGATTTATTGAATAGATCAAGTAATAATTCATTTTTGTTCAGAATTTCTAAAACTTCTTTTAATGTACGAAATGCAAACGCACCTTTTAAAACATATTTAGTGGGCCATTTGATTAGTGGATTATTAATAGCAGACTGGGGAATTAACACATCTCGTCCTTGTTTTAAGGCATAGTCTGCTTGTTTTAAAGCACCACTTGTTTCACCAGCTTCCATTATGATTGTTGCCAATGATATACCACTCATCGTTGCATTACGGGTAGGAAAATTCCATCTGTTTACAACATTACATGGTGGAAATTGAGAAACAACCAATCCCTTTTTTTCTATTTCCATCTGGAGATTTCTATTTTCTTTCGGATAATACTGGTTGATTGGAGTACCAATGACTGCAATCGTTCTTCCTCCATATTTTAGTGCCGAACGGTGTGTTGCAGTATCAATTCCTTTTGCCAAACCTGCATTGACTACAATGTTTCTTTGAATTAACGATTTAACTATTCTTTCAGTCTTTTCCATTGAATCCAAAGATGCATTCCTACTTCCCACAACACATACTGATTTTTCAGCAAGTAAATGAACATTTCCCTTTAAAAAAAGATAGGGTGCAGCTTCTTTAGTTTCTGCAAGCAGCTTAGAATAAATGTCATCACCTTTTTTCACAAGAACAACATCATTTGGCAATGATAGAAAACTCTCTTTTACTCTAGTGTATTTGTTATAAAAATCTTTCTCACTGACTTTTAAAAGAGATGATAGTAAAGGAATATTTATTGGCAGTCCTCTATGAAAATCGAAATTATTAACTTTTTGAATCTGTTCTATAAACTGGCAAGTACGTTTATCGTTGTTATTGAAATACTGTTGAATTGTATAATAAAGGATAGCATCACGGACAAAAGAGTTGTTTATATCAAAACAATCTGCATTTTGGGGATTGGCTTTATTAGATACATTTACAATTTTACGTTTTTCCAAATCGCTTTTCAAAAAAAGCATAACAGATTTACTAACTTTTATGGGATCAATTCTTTTTTCATGAACAAGCTGATTTAATCTCTGTGTCGAAATATTCAAATATTCCGCTGCTTCACTAGATGTAAAAATATTTTGCATTAATTCCATAATCTCTTTTCTTTCCATCTAACTCGCTTCCTCTCTGTTTAGATATATTGTACTATTACTCTTGATGATTATCAAGAGAGTAATGAAAGCTGACAATAAAATATTTTACATCAAGGGTATAGGGATTATCCCTAGAAAAGGGGAAGGAGGGAGGATGCCTACATGGCTATCCGTATCCAGTGCTTGCTGGTATAGTGTATTTACATTCGAATAATTATACATTGCAGGTATATCTAAAAATATCATTTTTATCTCTTGATAATGTTAATAAAATAAGTTAACCATTACTTCTAGTTTAATTATTTTTGATGTTTAATAATTCTATTACTGGAGCATTCTTTATACCATTTGGAATAATTGGATTATCATTCTTCGATATGGAACAAGCTTCAATATCTTGTTTGCTTATTTTATAAGCATCTTTTATATTTACTTCTTTTATCTTTATTTCAAGATTCCATAAAGGCGTTATTTCATTATTATTCTTTAACACAGCAGGAAAAATATATATTTTAGGATTGTTCCCATTAGATATAATATCTTCTAGAATTCGAAAGTTATTGTCGTTATCGCAATTCATTGTATGGATTCTTGAAGGTGAACTGATAATAATTTTTTCTTTTTTATCTTTAGGTAATTCTACCTTTCCAGTAACCATTATTCGATAATCATATTTTCTGCTTTTATCAATTCCTTTTATGAAAGAAATAATAATTTTCCCGAATTTATCATCAGTTGTTGCAACATTAATCAAATCTTGAAAAACTCTTTTAGCACCACCTTCTTGCTGAAACAAAAATCCAATTTTTATAAAATTTTTGTTATTTAAATCTCCTAAATACATTACTCCTTTCCAAACAGCCGAATCCCAATGATTGCTTTTTATAAGTCCTGGTGAATAGAAATCATCTTGTGATATATTTTCAAAAAGTTTTTTCTCAGGTTCGCTATATACAATATTTTTATCATCATTAAAAGGATTAATAGTTTCTTCCACTTTTCGTTTTATTTCAATGCCATTATACCATTCACAAGTTCTATTAATCCTATGAATAGCAAATTCTTCACATTCACTACCAAAAATTTTATTAAGATTATAAAGGCTATTTGTATGATTTAGTCCTCTTTCAAATGTCTCATCATCTTTCAGCATTTTTTCTAATGTTTTTTTAAAATCGTCATAAATGAAACCTACAGCTAGGATATTAACTAATAATTCATAAAGAGTATTAGTTATAATTTTATGATTGTCCACAGAAATATCATATAAATTTAATGAATCTAAAATTATCGTATAAGTGTCTATACCGTCAAAAGAATATCTCATACTGAATTTTCCTGTATTTTTTTCTTCTAAGATAATAATGATATCTCCCCGCATAAAAGTTTTATAGAAGAACATTGTGGCAAATGTATTTTCTAATAATGCGATTAAAAATTCAGCGAATCTATGCAATAATTTTGTTGAAATAAATTTAATACATATAATATTGCCATTTAATGATGATGTAATTTCACTGCTTCTTTTGTTTATATATGATGGACTAGGTAATTCTTGATATAAAGAATCCTCGTAAAAACTTCTGACTAATTCATCAACTTTCGTCTTATCATTTTCACATTCATTTAATAATTGATTATCATATTCACCTATCACATATTTTGCCATTACCTCAGATGTGATTAATTCATTCTTTTTACAAATATGAATGATTTTATCCATTATTTGAAAGTCATCAAATTTTGTGCTTAAAATTTCTGATGAAATCAAAGCATCTCTTTGTATCAAAAATTCATGTTCTTTTTCCAAATCTATTTGCTCATTTTTCTCAAACAAGATATTCAAGAATAAATTTTTTATATCTATCCATTGTATTGATGCCTCTACATTACCCATTTGGATTTCAATATCTATTACACGATTTACAATTTTGATCCAGAATGGATCCATAATATTTTCTCTTAAAAAAATATCTAAAGCTAATGTAATTGAAGCAATATAATAATTTTTGGCAGCATAATATAAACCAATCGAATCAAAATTTCCTCCAATATTAACATAAGTTTCAAGAAGTTTATCATCTGTTTCATTTTTATATAGGAGTGTTAAACATTTACCTAATAAATTAATAGCATTGTAATAATTTGAGTTTGATGATAAAAGTTTTGCTTTTTTCACATACATTTTTGCTCTTTGTATTTCACCTTGCCTATTTGTTAATTTATCTGTAATGGTTTCATATAGGCAATTATAATTTTCATTATCATTGTAAACAGGTAGCAATACTTCAATCATTTTTGCTAACTCTACAAAGTTGTATTCTTTAAACTTTTCTGCTTCTTCGGCTATTGCTGTCAGTTGCCCAAATTGAGAATCAACATCATCATTTAGCGTTATTTTAATAATACAAATTTTAGTCTTAGCCATTAATTGAGTAACACGGCTTATTGAATTTTCTTTCTCATATAATAAACTTAGCAGCTTTTCTGTTTTATCTTTTGTTTTTTCATAATTTCTTTCGTTTCTTGTAAAGTAAAGTGTCCATAAATTTGTTAAATCCATAATTTCATCCAAATTCTTTCCTTCTAAGACTTTGGATTCATATTCACTATACCATTTTTCAAAGTTTTCAGTATCATTTAACCACCAATGATAATACCATGCTAAATTATACAAATTTTCGTTTTCAGATTTATGATTTCCTTTTTTTCCTGAAAGTCTTAAAGCCCGTTCGAATTTACCAACAACCACATCTTCATTTTCTTCTAAATCTCTGCTTAAGATTGCAGATTCATTAGCAAGATCTAGAACATCTTGATTAAGTATTCCAGACGATGAATACTCACTTAAACGTTTCTCTACCTCTTCAAGCCGTTTTTGCTTTTTCATATCATTTATACCAATTTGTTTTTCTTTAACAAGTGTAGTGATGTTTAAAATTTTCAGCAAATCTAAATTTTTATCTTGTAACACCTTATCTAAAATCCAAGTTTTATCAAATATAGTTACCTCTATGCCTGTCTCTTCTTTTTTCAAATCCTGATACTCTAATCTAATATTATTTTTGATTGCTTGGTTTGTGACAAAGAATATTTTAGTATATCCGCGTTTGGTTTCAATTATTTTTTTTATATCTGAATTACATTTTGATTTCCAATCTTTTTTTAAACTAAATGCAAAAGCCCACTTATCATTAGTAGGATTAAGCCCATACCACCAAAATATTTGTTTATTAGGAGATACGGAGTAATTTTCAGTATCAACTTTACCATCACCACCACCTGCTGGACCTGTTTCTTCTATTAAATTTGGGCAAATTTCTCGTTCTAACAACTTTCGTATAAACTCTTCGAAGTCAAAATGCTTATTTTGCTCAGATAATCTTGAAATTGAAAAATCTAAAAAATCTCTAGGACATTCAATTTTGTCTATTACTTTAGAGTCAGAAAATTGATCAGGATGCAATTTTCTTAATAATTCTTTCGGTTCCATAATTTCCTCCCTGTGTTATCAATAATAGGTCATATGATTAAAAAAATCTTTATATTTATTATGAATTTTTTAAATTTTACTATTATAATCCACTAACTATAGTTTATCACATTTACATAACATATTAAAGGGAACATAAGATTCATATCGCTACTTATATATATCTATGCTCTCTTAAGAAAGTTCATCTTTATTAAAGTCTTTTGTTTTCTTAACTTTTGATTTTGACCTAAAAATCCATAATCTTATACTAAGGCTATCATTTCTATCTTTATAATACTGGGGTGGTTCATCATAGCATTTGTACGTAAGCATCTTAATTCCATATTTTCTATAATAATTTTTATAGCCATTCGTCCTGTCCAATCTAAATCCAAATGAAATATGATATTGTCAACCAGAGGATGATCTATTAAAAATTGATTCAGTGCAACAGAAATTTTAATTTCTTTGTTTTCATTTTTTAAACAATAAATTCTAGTTAACGAAAGAATATGATCTTGATTAAACTTCTTATTTTCTAAAGTAAGCAGTGTAGCTTGAGATAACACATCAATCGGTGCTTCACATACATGTACTATACGGCAATTAGGATCAGATTCTATACAAAAAGAAAATCTCTTATCACTTCCAGTAGCGTCACCTATGAAGTTATTATTTATACCTCTCAATGCAATATGTCGCATCCTCTGCGTTTCTTTTTCATACCCTACAAATTCTATATTACTAAATATTCTATCTGTTTCAAGATTATGGTAAACAGACCGATAAATAAGATAGTGAGTGATACAATAATAAATGACATCGTATGAAATTCCTTGGCTCAATAAATAATAGATTGCCATTTGATTATCTTTTTCAGGCAATGGCTTTTGTAATTTCCGATCTCTTTCTTTTTCTGAATAAGGAATGTATTTTGGTTCTTTTAATGATAGGCTTCTTGCAATTAATTCAGCTGCTTCCATAAATGAATAACCGTCGACTTTGATTAAAAAATCTAATGCTAATCTGCCTCCGATTTCCATAGACTGTCAATTCCATAATCCATTCGATATATGCAAACTATCATGATCTCTTATACAAAAAGTATTATGTGATATCTTTTTTAATCGCTCTGACTGATAATTTAACAAGTAAGTAAGTAAATCAACTTTCTTGATTTTGTTTAATAATTCAAGCTTGATATAAGACATATTCGATATTTAGATTGCGTAGAACATATGTAATCTTTTTCTTCAAAAGAAAAAAGGGAAACAAAGGATATTTAAATTATTGTGGGATGGGTTCTTTTGTTCATTTCACAAAAAACCTTTCGTTGTAGAATATCGTTGTCAAACATTATTCTTAACGAAAGGAGTAGTTTTCCACTATGGATATTATAACAGATTTATTGAATATACCTCAAAAAGATGTTTTATCCTCTTCTCGAAGTGAAAACGGTTCTTTGATTATCGATATTACTCTCGTATCTAAAAAGTTTAGCTGTCCTTCCTGTGGTTTTTCTCCTACACATATTAAAGACTATAAAACTAAATCTATTACCCATTCTGCGCTGAACAGCCGTTCTTGTCTGATCCGCTATCGTGCCAGACACTTTGTGTGCGCTATATGTGGCAGATATTTTTTGAATCAAATCCCTTCCTGCCTTCCGGGCATACTATAAGCAGCCTTTAAAAAAGAAGTAATTTATTCATTTCCGAACCTTATTACTTCTTTTTTGAAACCCCACGTTAATTTAGAGCCCGAAACAAGTCCCTTTTCACATAACTATCCATTTAAACAGCTTTAAATACCTCTATGTTCATTACTTTTTGTTGTCAACACACTCCACATCCAGAAATCACTGATGCCATCCAGAATTAACAAAGAGCCGGACCATATCGAAACGATTCCAGTTTCCTCTAAAGGCAAAAATAAAATTAATAAGGAACAAAAAATAGTAAAGATACTGATCCCCATGGCAATATTGCCACTACGTTTTTCTAAATAACGAATGCGTTTCGATAAAGCAATATCCTTTATGCCATGTAATAAAGTCACAAAGGCTATAACATTGGGAATATCCTGTTCCACTTCTTGTGGTAAGGTCAATGCCCAAATTCCTAAAAAACTTATCAGAATCCCATTTATTAAAGAAGATATCGAAAAGATATGCTTTTCTTCTTCTATGATGAAGAGAAATAAATGCGGTATTCCTTGTATCAACAGAATGAGTCCTAACAGATAACAGGTTGAATAATGCACCTGATCACGTATAACGATCAACACTAATCCCATGGCAGCCCATAGCATCGCCGATAAAAAACTGTTTGTTTTCCATTTACTGAGATAAGATTCAGTAATCAGCTGCGGCACCTTCATATGTGATTCCTCCTTATGCTTTATATCTTTTTATTTTACCACGAACTTCATGAATGAGAAAGTGTTTTTCAGCAGTTATCTGTTTAAAAAATCATCAGCTAAATTTAACCTAAAAAATAGCCATCTGTTAAAGAGGATGGCTATTTATCAATTACTGTTGCGTTTCTTTTTCTTTCTTTCGTTTTTTCCAAAAGAACAATAAGATCAGAAACAGAAGGCAACCTGCTCCTGCCGCAAGATATCCTATATTACTATGATCATTACCGAACAAACCTGCTAACGGTGTTTTATTCTCTTCTTCTTTTTCCGTTTTTATTTCATCTTTCGTATTCCCATTTACTGCATCTGTTTCCTTATCAACGGTTTGCTCTTGTCCACTCACTTGGCTAGTTTCTGTACCGGTTGTCTGTTGCGTTTGTTGATTTTGATTTGCATTCTTATCCACAGCATCTTTATCTATCAGTTTATATACAAATTTGAAGACATGATGTTCCTTATCAACAATGACCTTTCTTTGTTTTTCTTTGCTTTCATATCCTGCAATTACCTTTGCTCTAAGTGTGACTTCATTGCCTTCCTCTGCCACCATCGTTCTTTGTGTCGCAATATCAACACCTATCTCATTTACATAGTGAACTGTGTAACGGATACCGGATACCACAGCAGCATATCTGGCCACATAGACTTCTTTTCCATTTACCAAAGAGCCAACTTCAGGCAATTGTTTATTCCAGCCGACAAATACATAGCCATCTTTTGCTTCTACCTGTGGTTCATCAGGAAATTTGCTATTTTCCTCTACGGTATAGGTTACACTCTTTTGTCCTTCTACCGTACCATTCACACCACCGCGAAAACTGATTTCATAACTTGCTGCCTGTACCACACATATATTCATACATAAGAGACAGCTAAAAAGGAAAGAACAAAGTTTCATAGCTTTATGCATGCTCATCATCCCTTTCTTTTCTTCTCTTAACCAATAACAAAATTACGAATACGGCACTTCCTAAAAATACTGCAAGGATGGCCCCAAGTCGCGTAACATCGCCTGTTTTAACACCAGTAATATTGGCGATGGTATCAATCACCTTATCCACCGGTTTATTTTCATCAAATTCCACACTGAATACCAGCCCCAGATCACCCTGTGTTCCCTGATAGGTGTTATCCATAGAGGTTCCATCCAGATGAACTTGAATTTCTACCGTACTGCTTTCCCCTTTTTTTAACTTCTTTAACAAATAGTTTTCTTCTAATGTAGGTATTCCTTTCGCTTTCGGCCCTCCTACACGCGCTTTAAAGAAAGTTTCAGAATTATTCAAAAACGTTACATCATATACAACGTCCTTCCCTAAGGTTTTAGAGTTTTCAGCTTTCACATAATAACTCATTTCGCGATAATCCTGATTGGTCAGCTGAATCACAAATGTTCTGGTTTCACCAGGCATCATATCCTCAAATCCCTTGGTATTATTTTCTTGAACGATGAATTCATTTGCATCACCATCAAACACAAGTCCTTGTGTTTCATTGGCATGGATAGGCATTAAAAATAACATAAACAACAGTATACCTGGTATGATACATAACTTTTTCATATATAGCATCCTCCTTACTGTTCTTCAATGGAAGTGATATTGCCCTGCTTATCAAAAGTAGCTTCAATTCCCCATTCAGCTAAAATAGCCTCTTGTGCAACGACATCTTGAATAGCATCTGCCTGCAAATGCAGGTAAGCCTGATATTCCTGATATTCTTCACCTTTAATATCTTCACTTAACACAATACGATCAATTACATTATCAGATTGATCTTGTGGCAAAATGGGTTTCTTATAATAGAAATATACTATTTCATGATTGCTTGCTTTGCCATCATCCAAAATAATCCAATTTTCTGGTTGCGCTGTCACCAGTTGAATTAAGGATGCATCACTACCCTTTACTTTTTTGCCATCACGATCTTTCCAGTAACGTGTTGCGGTGATTCTCACATATAAATTCTTTTCTTTTACATTCTTCACACATACTTCACGATGCAATGCATCATTGGGCATCACGTTTTTAAAGGTATAGCCTTCAGCTGTCATTTCTGCTCTTGTATCATCTGTATGATCAATTAATTCGATACCGAGTGTCTTCGCACTGATAGGAGTACTGACTCCTTTTTCTTTACGGAAAAAAGCCAAGGAACCTTGATATACAAAAACCAATAAAAGAAGAGCTGCTATTGCAAGTAAGACTTTTTTCTTCATCGCTACCCCTCCTGTTCGATTACACCTTTCTACATATATACTATAGTAAACAAAAGTCACAGACAAGTCACAAAGCTAATAGATACATGTAAAATATTACGATGTTTTTGATGATGCATTGTTCTTTCTGTGAATTCTATTTTATCGAAAAAGGAAACGCCATAACGATTTGTCCTATGCGTTCCCTTATGTACCCTTACCTAATTGTTATAATTATCAGGCGTTACCGGAGTTGTACCATCACTCATGAACCAACCCGTAATGAATCCATCTTCATCCATGGCCGGTGTAAAGTTATCGGCCTGAATAGCCTCTGCTGTAACATCCATGCTGATGGAACGATTAGCCATTTCTTTGCCCCATGTTTCTGGAATCTTAACTTCGCTAAAGAATTTCACCGTATTATTTGGTGCTACAGGTTCCACTTTATTCTTATAGTAATAATAGCCATCAGCACCTTTTTTCCATAATGTCATATCCATATTTGTATTGGCAATCAAAGCCTCTGTATAGCCAGCAGGCAATGCGGTTTCATCATCACTTGTTACATTAATCTTACAACGAATGTAGGCTGCTTTAGAGCCTTCTTTGATTGTGATCGTAGGGTCTTTTTCAATAACCTGATTAGGTGTTACATCCGTAATTTCTTTATTCGGATGATTCTTATCATATTCAGGCTCTTCTAAATTAATATCGACATCCCCCATCGTAATCGTATTTTCTGCAACCTTTGAATCCGTAAAGTATGCCAAAGTACCTCCTGTAATGCCTGCAACTGCTAATACACCAATGAATGCTAACGCGAGCATTTTTTTATTTTTCACCATCTTCATTTTCTCCTTTTCTCATTTATTTGTTAATAGCTTCAAAATCTTTAAAATCTTCAAATACTGTTTTCACTGCCAAGATGCTGTCCATGCCATCCATATTATCCGCTTGTGCAAAATAACCTTTTACATTTATCTGGAAGTGATGCATTGCCAGATCATTGGTTTCTCCTGCTTCTGGATAAACGGCATGTTCGTTGATTTTTACATTCGTAAATACTGGAACTGTTTTATTCTCAACATTGTTTTCATCTGGATGTAAAGCTTTTTTATAAATTGCCAGTGTGTGATCGGCATTGAAATACCAATCATTTGTATTCCAATCAATTTCTGCGAATTTGTTTAATGCCGCATAAGATGTCACAGCTGTATCATTTTCAACACCTGTATATTCAATTTTAACAGCAGCATATGCAGGTACGTTTGAAGTGTTTTTCAACTGAGGGTCTTTCGCAATTGTCTGACCTGGGGTAAAGTTTTGTGCATCCTGTTTACCTGTAGCCTCAATATCACATGTTTCTCCTTCAAAGCATTCGCCATCCCAATGTGGCTCTTTGATTTCCCCATTTACATTGTCACCAAAGGTAAATGTATTTTCAACTGGGCCAGTTTGAAACTGCAAATATGCATAGGTTCCACCTACCGCAAGAATTCCAACCAAAGCCAGTGATACTCCTAATTTTGTTCTCTTCTTCATCATTTTTTCCTCCTGTTTCTATAAACTTACTTGGCTGTATAGCTGTTTTCGCCATCTGCCAAATGGGCATTTACTAAATTAACCAATTCCGTTTTCGCTGTTGCTTCATCAACACCGGTTGCCTGCATCGCAAAGCCTTTTACAACAACTTCAAACTTTGGCAATGTAAAGACATCGGTTTTTACAAGATCACCTTGCTCATTAGCGATGTAATAATCAACGCTAGTATTAACTTCTTCATTTTTTACATCAATCGGATTCTTATCTTTATCATAAATAGTCGTCGTTTCATACTCTGTTTTAATTACTTCTTTAATGCCGGTATTTACCTTTACGGCATCAAACACTGTAGGATTAGTTGTAGTATGAGGTGCTACCTGCTGTGAAAACATATACACATCACTTGTATTATTGCTTGCTATTTTGATCCAAGCAGGATTTACACCATTCTGATAATTACCTTCAGAACCATAGACAATGCTGGCATATTTTTCAAACTCTGCTGCCGATACTTTTTTCTTGTCGTTATCTACATAATCCAACTTCACAGCTACCCAAATGCTTTCTGTATCACTATTGTTTACCATGCCCGGATTTTTTGTGATAACCTGTCCAGGATAATAATTGCTTGCGATATCGTCATGGAATTCTGTTTCGGTAATCTCCGTTTGAATATCCTTGCTACTTGTAAATGTATTGACTTTATCTTCTGTCACATGGTTTAAATACGCAAGTGTTGCTCCAATGCCAACACCACATGCTAAGGCTAATGCCAATGCTGTACCGAAAAATTTTTTATTTGCTTTCATTTTACTTTCCTCCCAGGATTTCCTTATCCTTGTGCTAATTCAATTAATGCCTGCCTAGCTGCATCTTCGCTGACTCCATCGCTTTGTACCGCATAGCCAGTTACCTTGATACTAAAAGTCGGCCACATATTCTTACTGTTTGGTGTTAAATCTTTATTAACAATAACGGATGAGAATAACGGTTCGGTTATATTCTTACCAGCAGTTGTATCCAATGTTCTTGTATACATATATAACTCTTCGATAGCCGCATGATCTGAAATTTTCACGAAATTAGGATTAACTTCGTCGTTTTGATAAGCGGTTTTCGCATATTTTTTCTGGAAATCAGCTTTCCCAATTGCCTTACCATTTTCATCAAAGTACTGTACTTTCATGGCAACCCATTCACTTAGACCATCGCTTGTGTTTTTAACCATGGGATCTTTACTGATTACATTCCCCGGCAGATAGTTCTCAGCCATCTGTAATCCGCTGTTTTCCATGCCCGGTTTTACACTTGTACCCGGAAGGATATCCGTAGGGTAGGTATCATCAAATGTATAGCCATCCCACTGTGGTTCACGCAGTTCCAATGACAAATTCTTATCAGATGCAAATACATTCGTAACACTTTCGGTTACATGACTTAGTAATGCAAATGTCATTCCTGCGGATAACGCTATTATCATAATCGTTGCGATTGCTACTTTATGTATTGTTTTTTTCATGCCCATCCTGTGACCTCCTTTCTTTTGACACTCCTATTATCCATTTAGGTAGTCACATAATGGTAACAAGAAAAAAGATTTTTATATTTTTTTCTAGAAAAAAACCACATCTTCCTTAGATATGGCTTTCTTTCTTATCTTATTTATACACGAATAAGCGTGTTTAAGATTGCTTTGGTATTTGCATCTTTATAAGATCAAGGGTTGTCGGAAGCTTTTGCAAAGCATTAAAATCCTCCATGCCCCAAACCTTGTTCATGGTAGCCTGATCCGCTTCAATCGCATCTGCTAAGACCTTAATTTCCACCTGATATGCAGATGGAACATCCGTAACTTTCACGCTTTTTAACAAATCTTGCGTCTTGGCATCAGGTGCTACTTTTTCCGTGTAATAAAACGTTTTTGTGGCCTCATCATATTTCCACAAGGATGAATTACTGAATGTGGCAATGACCTTAACCTTATCATCGTAGGTATAAGTCGCATCGCTCGTATTTTTCAAAGCCGTCACAAAGCGTACTCTTATGTAGGCAGCCTTTGTCGGATACTCTGTAGTATTCACATTCTGAATGCTTACTGCCTTTTCATAAGAACCATTGCCAATGGTATGTAAATTATTTTCTTCACCATCTTCATAACGCGTTGTTGCGCCATTTTCAAGAATAGCGATATTCACTTTCTGTTCAATAGCCGCTCCCCCGGTAAAGTTATTTACCGATGTCTGCGATTTTTGCGAAAGAAGGGCAAACGTTATTCCACAACTTACACACAAAAGAATGAGAATACCAATCAACCATTGTGTTTTTTTATGTAGATTCTTCATGTTAATTTGCTCCTTTCTCCTTTTTATCAAACAGACTTCCTATATAAGACAATACAAAGACCAAGATGATTGCGCCTATCAACAGAATGATTCCTGTTTGACTGCTTATGTAAACAGCGAGATATCCTAAAACCGGTATGGAGAAGGAAAATGCTTTGCCGACAAGATTCGCTGATGTCACCAAGCCTCCATCCTCACTATGATTCGCATCGCCCTTAGTTTTCAATCCTTCTTTTGTCACTTGTGTCACTCGATGCGTTACCACAGTATCTCCATTGCCAATCTTAAATGTTACGATATCATCCTTTTCAAAATCTGTGATTTCGGCATCTTTTACAAAAACTAAGCTACCCACATGAAAATGAGGCTCCATGCTTCCGCTCAACACGGCCAATGTCTGTATACCAAATAGTCTTGGGACGAAGAAGATGCAGGCAAGAATTACGACGACAATCAGTAGAAGCGTAGATAATATATTCGATATCTTTTTCATAAGTTTCCCCTTTTCTAGTTCAGTAAGTTGATAGCCGCAGCTACATCGCCTATTACATCTTTTAAGGTGTTGTTAAGATTGTTTGTAAAATAAGATTTTCTTGGATTATCTTTGATATCCGCTATCTTCGTACCTTCTTCAACACCGTAATACATGCCATGTTCTTGACCAATAAACAGTAATTCATTATTCGTTATATTCTGTTCATCATTATCCGATTGGGCAACCAACTGATACTTCCAGGACCAGTTCGTTTCTTCTATCACCGTATAATAGCCTTTTTTCAGACCTTTCACGGATATGGTTTTACTAGTTTCGTTTGTATTGGCAGAAAAATTAATTGCCTGATAGAATACCTCTACCGGTTTTTCATCTTCTTTTTTCAATCTTCTTTCAATACGGAAAATAAAGCTTTGATTTGCCTTTATTTGTTTCTCTGATGTATAAGCTTCTTTGATGGTTTTCGTTATATCCAACTGCCCTTTTACCTTCTTAAGCGTATACACCCATTTCGCACTGACACGATTGGTCGTGTATTCTTCATCAGACTCTGTATTCGGTATATACGTACATAATATCGTCTTACTATCGCCCTTGGTTTCAACCGAATACAGAAAGATACCTGCTTTTCGGTCATCAAAACTATAGGTTTTTTCAATCTTTGTTGCATCATCACTTAACAGTTGTTTAAATTCATCAGAAGTTAACGGTGGAATCGTTACCTCACCTGATGCGGTAAAGGCAGGCCGTTTATTTTCAAATATAGCAGCATAATCTTCTTCTTCACCATAGAAAATAATTTCACTATTCTCCCCACCCGTCAGCGTTAGCTCTTTCACATTTACCACCGGTTTATCAAATTCGATAATTTTTGTAGTATCGCCATCAGGTATTTCAATCTGGGAGCCATTGCCATTTGTCGTGACTTCATTATTCCCCATAAATGCATCTTTCGCCTGTACCTTAATATTTACTGACCAGGTACTATCTCCGGTAGTAATCAACTGATTTTCCCATGTGACAAACCAGCCGTTTTCATCCTGTCCAACAGTTCCGATAATGCCTTCACCACCAAGGATCTTATCGCCGACATGTAATGGGTTGCCTTGCTCATCAATCAAAGTGAAATGAGGATCAATATAGTCCGTTATTTTCGCATGAATTGATGCAGCTCCCACTTCATCACTGATAATTTGTAATAAATCATAAATATCCGTCATATTATCTGTACTTAAAAATTGATCAGGACTGGAAGCTATCTTATTTTTCATAAAATCTTTATCCGCTTCACCCGCACAAACAGCATAGGTTAAGCTTACTTTTTTCAAAGCTTTGGCAGCATCCACAGCCGCCTGTTCTGCGATATCCTTTGGTAAACTTGGCGCACCATCGGAAAAGACAATGCTATAACAGTTATTAGAAGAAGGAGTATTGTCAATTTGCTTTTTTGCCATCGTTAATCCATCTGCCATATTGGTTCCTTGATATGGTGTACCAGAGCATTTTAATATCGTCTGCAACAATTCTTCTTTATTTTTTCCAACATTAACAAATCCCTTTGTTACATCTGTAGCATTATTGCCAAATGTGATAATAGATACATTGCTATCCGCATTCATCCCTTTCACAAAACTTGATACTGCATCTATTAGAACACTGGAACGATCACAATACACTACGGGATATTTAGCAACGATCTCATTTGTCAGCGTTTTTGCACCACTGGTACTAACCGTCCCATTCTTCTTAATGTCGATGTATTTCCATTCCTCACTGGTATTGTCATAAAATAAAAGTGTATTATTATCTGTACTGATAACCCCATAAACATTTCCATTTTGATAAAAATGTGATGCTAAACACTCTTTAATCTGTTTCGTATATTCCGCTTCATTATCAAATGCGGTAAAAGTTATTCCCTGAGAATATTGTATATCCTGTGTCAATTTATATGGTTTGGTAAAATAAATGGCCTTTTTATTTAATTTGTTTACATCATTAAGTGTATGGAGAGGAGTTGCGGCATCTGTCGATAACATACTTCCTGAAGTATCTAAAACAAATTGGACATCCATGTTTTCTACCGTCGTTACCTCATTATTTTTATATCCTGCGCTTAAATGAATATTATATGTACGCTTCTCCCAATCGACAATCGTCGATGTCTTATTGTGTTCAACTAAATCATCAATGTCCAATCGTTTGTTTTTATACGTTATCATCGTTGGTAAGGTTTCGCTAGCGACAAATACCGTTGATTTTTTATCAGATGAAACCTTAAAGTTCTCATCATTCATTTTTATGCTAGTTTCATATCGCGCACCGCTTAATTGCTTGATATATACCTCTTGGCCACTGAATTTCGTAACATCAATTTGAAGTTCTCGTCCAACTTTCGCCCGCAAGATTCCATCATCTAACGTCGTCAAGGAAGTAGCTTTACCATCAATGATCAAATCATATGAAAGCATTTGTTTGATAGGCTCATTTGTATGCGCATCGAACAATTGATATTTATAGGTCTTTTTCAATTCTGTCTCTTGTTCTGCAGCACTCAATCCTGTAGGGTCTAACGCATTTTTTAAAATTAATGTTTTCTTGCTTGGATTCTTAGGTTTTACATATATATCAATGAAATCAGCGCCTTTATTATCTCCTGTAAGGTGCAGCGTTACCTTCCCTTCATTTACAGGAAGTAATGTTCCATTTGCAACCGTATTTTTATCATAGTTCATAAACCCAAGTTTCTTTGTTACAACTTTTTCGATTTCATATGTATTGCTCAATAGTCCCATTTCTAAAGGTATTTGCATATTATACGTATTGAATCGATAAAAACTACCATTGTTTGCAGGATACGTTTTTGTATCTTCCAAGCCATATACATGAATCTTGATTGAATTCGCAAATCCATAAGCATATATTGTGTAAGGATAATTACGCATTTCTATCTGCAGTGTCTCGATATCTCCGATGGGATCGGTGACTCTTGGCATTGGCGTTCTTAAAACATAGGTACTAAAATGTGTTGTTTCAAATGAAAGCGAACCATCCTTAGCCTGTATGGCCTTCATATTTTCAACGTTCTTATGATCAGGATCAACATGATAGACATCGACCTCTTGTGTTTGTTCGATATTCACAAAAGAAACCTTTACTTCTCCCGCCGGCTGTATGATATTTCCTTTATCATCTTTTAAGGTGATATCATATGCTTGAATTTCGCTTTCTTCTTGCAAAACAGTTTCTAAAACCGTATTCACTTTCACAAGCTCTGCTTTTGGCAACTCTTCAACCAGCACCTTTTTACCATTTGCCAACGTCACACTGTCTCCTTGAACGACAACTTTTACACCATTATGTATTTCTGATGTCAGTGTTACAGGCACCATCTGATCTTCCATTTCTTTTTCTTCTGAAACCGGCGTTACTTCCTTTGCCGCTTCTTTTGTATTTTCAGAAAGCACGGTTTTATCATCTGAGGTTTCTTCTGTTGCATCCGTTTGATCATTTACCGTCTCTTCCACAACCTGGGCCATTGCTTCATTGGCAAACAAAAATCCTTCACGATTGCAAAAGGCACTTAATATCATGACACAACTCATACATATTGCGAAAGAGCACAACAGTTTCTTTTTCATATATTACATCCTCCTTGCCATTCTTTACTATATATTTTACAAATATGGATATGATACTTTCTTACGCTATCATATTATCAAAACAAAGTCACAGAGCGGTCACATATGAAAGAGTGTTATGATATAACATACGAAAATCAGATGGCTGGCATCTGATTTCGGGAGGTATCTTAACTAAGTTCTAATTCTTTTACTTCACAAAGCAACTTCACTTTACAAGTTGGATCATAGATATGAAAATTCTCATTAATACGATTCATGACCATAATGCCGGTATCATAATTACATGTAGGCAATAGGACAATAAACTGGGTCATGCTAAATCGTGATATTACATCGCCACTACGCAAAGAAATGCTTAAAATATGCTGCAAGTTTTTCATTGCGCGATCAATTAAATTTAAATACATCTTACTTCCTTTAGGAATGTTGAGCATTGGTTTCACCGTAATCAAACCGCAATAAACAGAAATACCTAACCTTTTCGCCTGACGCGCTTGTAAGCTATAAATATTTTGGAATACGCCATACTCACAATAATACGCACCATTGGGAGAGCCTTCTGCTTGGATGTTGCTTTGAATCTTTTGCAAATCCAGCTCCTGTTCCTTTTGGTCTTTCAACATCTCCTGATAAAGATTTTTTAATTCATTATCCGGTTGTATACCTAACTGTGAATAAAGCAAATCTACCGTCTGTTTGTAGTGATGCATCGCCAATTTCTTCTTACCTTGACAAAGATAAGACTTAATTAGGTAATAATGAATCTTTTCATCTAATGTTTCAAATTTCAATGCCCGATTACATAGTTTTTCAATCGTGTCATATAAATGCTCTTCATCATAAATAGCGGACAAATCTTTAATAATGGAATGATACAACGATTGAAAATATGTTGCTGATGTAAGAATCACATGATCGCCGCTTAATTTAGGCAAAAAAGGGCCCCGATATATATTCACACAGCGCTCTAGATACTCCTTTTTTTCATCTCTGTCTTTTGCTGCCTTAGCTTCATGAAAAGAAGCTTCAAAAATTTCAAAATCTAATTCACACAAGATATCCGGATTCCATCCATAAGCCCCGCGTTTGGTAACGATAAAGTCATCTCTTTTTAAAGTATCTTTGAGCGTAACTCTTAAACGATATACTAAATTTTTCAGCGCTCCGATTGGATTGTTACTTTCTCCTTTTTGCCAAAGAAAGTCACATAACTCACTACCCTCAATAATTCGTGTATGATTCATCAAAAAATATACCAGCAATTTCGCAATCTTGTCCGAATGAAAATCATGACTGCTGACAAGATTTTGTCGATAACGAAGTACCAAATCCTCAAACATTTGTACTTTCACGACCTCTGTTTCAGGCATACCCATAATCATCCTTCTTTCATACTCCTAGCATCTGAATCCTTTTTCCATCTCGTAATATTTTATCATATATTCGTCATATTTTGAAAAAATATCGATAACTTTTTTAATATCTCTTTTCACGTTTTTAATCTTACCCATTAATTTTTTTTAATCTTGTGCGAAATCACCTCATTTAGCTAAAAATGTTTTCTTTTTGGATATAATATGAAATCAATTGTATGAAAGAAAAAGATTTTGACAACTTGTGAATTGTAAGAAATACTTCATAAGTAATTACAAGGATTATGGTATAATTTGCTTACAAATTTGATGAGGAGGACAACTATGAAATTAGGGGAAAGTATTCGCAATACGAAAAAAACCATCACGAGTATTCTTTTTTTAATGCTCATCATCGCATTGATCTTCTTTGCGGGAATGAAATTTGCCGACCGTAACAGTGAACCTGAAATATCATCAACCGCGCTTGCCCAGCAACTGCAAGAGGTCAATGAACTAGCTGTTTTAGATTATAATTATACGAAAGTAGGAAAATTCGAGAATTCGTTAAAACTGAATGGCTGGAGCATTCCACTTACTAAGAAAAGCTTTTTATTAACGTACGCAGGTAGAATACAGGCCGGTGTTGATATGAGCGCTATGGAAGTAAATGTGAAAGGCAAGAAAATTCTTGTAACACTTCCCGAAGTTCGCATTCTCAATAATGTTTTAGATGAAAAAAGTATCGAAGTCTATGATGAAACTAAAAATATTTTCAATCCTATCAGTATCAACGATTATAAAACCTTTGCTACTAAACAAAAAGAGCGTGTTGAAGATGAAGCTATTGAAAATGGCTTATTGAGCGAGGCTGCCACCAAGGCCCAATCCACAATTCGTAAGTTCTTACAAATGATTCCGGAAATTAAAGATGATTATACCATTGAAGTTACCTTTAAAAAATAAAACGCGTTTTCCTATATTGCTAAAAAGGAGCCGAACAAGATGACACATCTTATTGACTCCTTTTTTCTATTACACTGTACCATATGCAACATCTAAAGCTTGTTTAATATCTTGTATCAACGTATCGGGATGTTCTAATCCGGCATACATGCGAACGTGTGTTAATTTTAAGCCACGTTTTACTATATCCTCTTGATTTTTCCCTTTATATACCGGCAATGCCAAACTTTCAAAACCACCCCAGCTTACACCTAATGTAAATACCTGCAACGCATTTACGAATGTCTTTAATTTTTCTAAATCATCATCTGCTAAATCGATTGCAAATAAACTTCCATATCCGGTTAAATATTTATCCGCCAACGCTTTTTGTTTCGCATCTCCGCAATATGGATGATGAATTTTCTCAATGCGCTTATCCTCGCGTAAAGCATCAATTACCTTTTGTATCGTTTCATGCACATTGCGCATACGTACAGGCAATGTACGCAAACCACGCAGGGCTAAGAAAGCATTCATTGGACTGCATGTTGCCCCCAGATATAAATATCCTTTTTCTTCAATTTGCGAAATGATTTCTTTCCGGCTGATAATCGCCCCACAGACAATATCGGAATGTCCGCCAACATATTTTGAACATGAATGAATCACCACATCAATGCCATGATCTAAGGGATGCTGATAAAGCGGTGATGCCCATGTATTATCAATTACGGTGACGATTTCTTTAGTTTTTGCAAAAGCAGCTAATTTCTGTAAATCAATCATTTCAAATTTTTGACTGGATGGACTTTCAAAGTAAATCATGCGGGTATGTTCTTGTACACGCTTTATAATCTCATCTACATCCGTTGTATTCACAACCTCACAACTTACGCCATACTTTTCAAAATAGCGTACCAATGACACGGTTGCCCCATACACCGTATTAACAAGCAACACATGATCTTGGGCTTTGAGCAATGTGATAATGGCAGCTGAAATGGCACCCATTCCTGATGCGAATACTTTACAGCGTTCCCCATGTTCCAAGACTGCCAGTTTTTCTTCCAACAATCCTACCGTTGGATTTGTGCCTCTGGTATATACATAAGAATCAAATTCATTGCTGCAGCCATAGGCAAAATCTTCAAAGTCTTCAAAGAAGAAAGAAGAAGTCATCACAATTTCCGGAGCCATTGCATGATATTGACGCTGACGCTTTTCTACTTCATTACATATATTTTCTATATATTCCATACTCTTACGCCCCTTCGATACGATACATGCGTTCATGCAGATGAATAAATTTTTCAGCTAAGATCTGCACGGTTTCTGCTGCCATCATCTGATCTTCTGCATGAATCAAAAGCAAGCGAATATCGATTTTTTCCTGATTGGCTTCTTTGGTAATGAGCTGCGCATGAATACGATGTCCCTCATGAAAACAAGAATCCCCTTCTGCCATCAAGGCTTTGGCTTTATCGTAATCATCTTGCTCTGCAGCTCCTATGGCTTCCATATAACAACTTTTCGCACTTCCGGCAAAACTGATGATTTGAAAACAGACGGCTTCAATTCCTTCCATATTAGCCAATCTCCTTTTTCACAACTTCCAGCACACCTTTGCCATCCATCATGCCATACATTGCCATATCGATGGTCATGACCTTACAGCTCGCCTCTTGTTTAACCTTTGCTTCCTGGAAACGAATCTGCGGTCCTAACAGGATGATATCTGCACTATCTTTTACTTGATTTAATTCATTGATTGAATAAGCATGAATATCACATGCATACTCCATCTGCGCAGCCGCCTTTTCCATAGCTTTTACTAAGATGCTTGTAGATGCTCCCTGAGAACATAATAAGACGATTTTTTTCATTTATGCCAACTCCTTTTTCTCTGCTTCTTCTTTTTCTGCTTCTTCTTTGATAAACTGATGATCTAACGCTTTGGTAAATGGCATGTAAATCAATACAGTCAATGCAACGATAACGATCTGTACAACTGCACCTTGCCATCCGCAAACTAAGAAACCACTGAATAAGAATGGTGTTGCCCATGGTGCCTGCACATTAGTAAATAATGGCATAAATCCGATATTCATAGCTAGATAGACAATCAGACAAGATAAGACCGGTGTAAGAATCATCGGAATCAGCATAAGGGGACTAAATACGGTTGGCGTGGCAAAAGTAACCGGTTCAGAAATATTGAATAAGGATGGTACAAAGGCCACTTTACTTACCGCCTTCATACGTTTACTGCGTGCGGCAATTAACATAGAAATTGTTAAACCGATCATCATACCGGCACCGCCAATTGTTAAGAATTGATCCAACATTTGTACCGTACCATAACTTCCGGTTGCACTTGTCAGATTTCCGGCATCTGCCAATACTTGATTGCTTGCAGCATTGGCATACAATAATGGATAAATCAAAGAGTTGATAACAGTAGGATGAATACCTGCCCACCATAATAAACCATTTAACAAGGCTACGATTACCATGGCCCATGGCTGTGAGATGATGACCTGCAATGGCAGCTGAATCAAGCTGAAGATAGCTTCCGGTAAGGATCCGGAAATAACCATACAAACACCATTGATGATCAGCATGACAGAAACAATCAATACGCCTGGAATTAATGCAGTAAACGCATTGATTACCATGGTTGGTACACTATCCGGCATTTTGATGGTCGCATTCTTTTTAATACAGAAACGGAAGATTTCCACCGTGATAAACGATGTGATAATAGCAGTCAGAATACCTTTTGTACCTAACCAGTCAAATTGCAAGATTCTTGTCGCAACTTCACCGGATTCTAAGGTTAATGTTTTCGGTGATACGACAACATAAGATACCAGCCCTAACACGGTGACCGTTAGTTTATCAAGTTCATAACTTTCAGATAATTTGTAAGATAAGGTACCAGCTAATAATAACCCCATTAAATTAAAGGTTGCACGATATGCTGGAGAAATAAAATCTGCCCAGTTTTCTCCAAAGATACCATTCATGAATTCCGCATAACCTGGAATTGGAAAGTCAGTAATCAACATGAATACCGTACCAATGATTGTTAACGGCATCAGTGCAAAGAAAGCACTTCGAAAAGCTTGGAAATATCGTGTATTTGTAATGACAGCTACTTTAGGGGTCAGCCATCCTTCTACCCATTTCAAAATCATATAATTTACCTCCATATGAGTTGTTAAGCGCTTCCAACTGCCTAATTTATACAATGGATATAACAAATTGTAAATAGGGTTGACAGTTTCTGTAAATTTGTTACTTTTTTTCTTATAGGATTCGTTTTAATTGCGTAATTTTGTTACGCAACCTACAATACATTCTGCTATTATACCAACATTCATGGTATAATATGAAAACGATCACGATACATATACATATTATGAAGAAAAGCGGAGGTCCCTATGAATTTATATGAGGAATTAAGAAAAAAAGATAGTTTCTCCAGTGTTGAAAAAGATGTAGCAGACTATATTGTAGAGAATGGGGAATCCATTTTGGATATGCCGATACAGCAGCTTGCAGCAAATACCTTTACTTCTACCACTACCATCATCCGCTTATGCAAAAAACTAGGCTTTAAAGGCTTTCGGGAGTTTAAGATTCGATATTCGAAAGATCTGTTATCATATATGAACAGAGATACTCATGTAGATGTCAATTCTCCCTTTTCAGAAGGCGATTCTGCTGCCAGCATTGCTCAAAAAATCGCTTTGCTGACAAAAGATACCATCGCCTCAACACAAGCTACTTTAGATATGGATATTTTGCATCAAGTGGTGCAGCAACTTTTGAAAGCACGTAATATTTTAGCTATTGGAGTCAGTGACAGTTTTGTCCGCATCATCGATTTCCAAAATAAAATGCTGAAGATCAACATGTTTGTTAAAATTTCATATCTTCAACCCGATCAAGCTTATTTATGCACCCATGCTACCAGTGAAGATGTGGCTTTGTTGATTTCTTATAGTGGCAGAACGGCTGAAGTTATCAATGAAGCACGTATCTTAAAACAAGGTTGTGTGAAAACCATTGCCATTACCTCGAATGCAGCAAGCCCTTTAGCCCAATTGTGTGATACATTGATCATGCTGCCAAATGAGGAAGATATTCAAATAGCGACCTATTCCTTTTCCTCACAGCTTGCAATCGAATATGTTTTAAATGTCATCTATTCTTGTATTTATAAATCAAATTATGAAAAAAACAAAGAGCATTTATATCACTCTCGTCAAAAATATCTACACTTGTAACAGCTATCTTTTTAATTATATGGAAAAGGTGATGAAACAAATCTTTCTCACATAATTGCTTAAAAATCCATCAGATAAGGTTTAAAATGCAAAAGAATATGCTATAATATTAACTGCGATTTAGCACGAAAGTATGTTTTGTTTTTAAAAAAGCCCTCTTGGTGGAATGGATATCACGCCACTCTCCTAAAGTGGAATTACAAGTTCGATTCTTGTAGAGGGCGCCAGTAAATTAATAACTGTTAACTAAAACAGGCAATAAATATCCACCAGCTTAGCTGGTGGTTTTTACGTAATCGCCCCAAGGGGCTC
>OLQE01000058.1_pt1 | contig 95055 bp, 86 predicted proteins | sample 1643161 | NCBI WGS metagenome assembly OLQE01 (sample SAMEA3136650, study PRJEB25190) | human gut metagenome
TATTTATTATATTTATTTAATTTATTAATACGAGCTTCTTCAGTTTCATCAGTAATAGATCCCATTATAGTATTAGGACTTGTAGGAAATAAAGTATTAATCTCATCCGTTTGAGGAATAACAACAGATATTCCTTGTCTATTACCAATAAATATATCACTAATATGATTACTAGAAAATTTATTTATATTTTGAATAATACCCCCAGTTTTAGGATCTCTAGCAATACCTGTTTCATCAATATAAACAATTTGAACTCTAGGTTTACCTTTAGAATCAACAACATCTTTAGTAGGTTTAATGGATTTAACTAAAGAATTACGATGATGCATAATAGGTAATCCTTGTTTAGCTTCTTTATCTTCTGTACGAGCTTCATCATTAATCAAGACTCTACCCGAGCTAATATGACTTATTCTAAAAATATTAGAACCAGTCATACGTATATCATTACGTATAGCTTGATTATTTTTAAAGATCATTTCATGACGATTGATAGAATCATTAAAATGTTTCTTAATTCCATTAGCATTTATAATACTTTGCATATTTGAATTAGTAATTCTAAATGCAGGGAATAAATCAAGACATATTTGATATACTTGATTAAATGAAAGAGCAACATTATTAATATCTATTTCACCATCAGTAGAACCTTCATATTCTGAATCAACTATACTAGTAAGAGTTTCACTATCAAGAATATTTTTAATTTGCTTAGAAGTAAGATTAGAATATATAAGCTCTTTAAAAGCATTCATCAAAGGTTTAAATCTATCTTTTCTGAATAGATCAAAGATAATTTCCATGTTACGTTCAGAATCTTCTCTATCTTTAGCAGATATATTATTACGAGGTTTAAAAGCTCTATCATAATGAAACATAAATCTAAAGATCTCTCTTTGATATTCAGCAAAGATATTAGCCATTTCATCTGTAAATGCAAATTTACGTGGATAATATTGACTATTTGCACCTTCAACAGTATAAGCTATACCTTCTATAATAGTTTCTAGTTTAGGAATAGAACCTAATTTATATTCTTTATCATTTCGATTAATAACTATATCATATGTAGCTTTATTCGGATTTTCTTCAAGATTAGTTCTTACTACAGAAACTTCATCACCTTTACTAATATCTGAAAGTATTTCATATATACCTAAATTAGAAGTAATAGTATTATTTAAAATATCTTCTGGAGCACCATTAGGATCAAAAGTAATATCAAGACCTTCATGATAAGTTTTACTAATAATCTCAGGAGTACGATTAATAAAATCAATTACTTGGGATTCATTAAGAGGTAAACCTCCAGTAGCTTCAGTATCTATAAGATCATAAAAGAAACTATAATTATTATAAAGTTCTTTATAAAGATTATCTTTAGTTTCTCTAAATTTAGCATTATAATAATCACGTCTATTACCAAATTCAGTTTTAAGGAAATTAGTAACATTTATAATAGATATAATCTCAGGAATAAGATTTTTATAATTATCACCTCGATATTCACGCATACCATTAACGAGATCATAATAATTAATCTTAGTAGTTCTAAATCCACTTCTATCACTAATGAAAGCAACAAGAGAACCAAAAAGATTAAAGTTATCAATAAAGATGCCTCCTAAATCTTGAGAAATTAAAGCATATTTATTACGAAGAGTTTCATCAAGTCTTATAGCAATAGCATCTGAATTTAAATTACTATCACTAGTAAGAATTTGAGCCATTTTAGATATAAAATCTGATTCAAAAGAAGCATTAAGAGCTGTATTAATTGAATTCATATCAGATTCCCAATCAGAATCTTTACCATAAAGACTTTTTAATTCATTTAAAGCATCAACTGCTATTTTAGCTGAATTACCATCATTTAATCTAATTGTATTATTATTACCATCGATATTTATATATACTGCATTAGATAATTTAATAGCAGCATCTATAATTAACTTTTCTGGTTTATTAAGTTTACTATCAGTAAAATATTTATTCATTAGATTTTTAATGAAAGCATCACTATCATATTTAGTGCTACCTTTAGTATGTTTTAATAGCTTCGGAACTAATAATAAAGTATTCAGCATATTCGAATCAAATAAGGCTGAATTTGCCTCATTTTGGCTCAATAGAGCCACTAAAAATTCATTAATGGATTCTAAATCCACTCCTTCAATTTTAAAGTCTATAACAGGCTGATTTGCGGCTTTTACAAATTCAATAGGTACATCATTTTGATTTTCAGTAATGGCATCACTTTGAAATTCAGTAGTAATACCATTAGCTTTAGAAGAATCTTCTGTAACTTCAGCTTTAGAAACAATTGTTTTATCTGTAAAACTTTGTTGAGCCTCGTAGCCCCCAGTAGGGGACAAGGACTGGTCGCGAGAGGAATCTCCTGTATGCTTTGCAATAAGAATATAATCATCATTAGGATTACTCATATTAGCAGGAGTAAGCACATAACGATTAATTTGACCTTCAAATCCTTCAAGTCTAATACCAGCATCTTTACGTGGATTTGGAGTATCAAGAACTCTATATTCAACTCCACCTATAGAAACATAGAGAGCATACTTAGGATTCTTACGACCAAGATTATCTTCTATAGTATCATTGATTAAATCAAATTTAGTTTGAATTCCTTTAGCTTCTTGAATAATTTTATTAGTGAGTTTATTAATATCAGATTTAGTTGTTTCTTCAAGACCAAAATGTTCATCAGCTAAGAATGAAGGTAAAGGTTTACCACTAGCCTTAAGAACTTGTGCTGTATAACGACTTAAATGTTGAAGATAATCATTAAGTTCAGCACTAACATCACCTCCAGTTTTATTAGGTATATACTCAATTTCTTGTCCTGTAACAGCATCATTCCATTTGAATCTATGAGCCATAAATATATTATCAAATAGAGAATATTTAGCAGCAAGTCTAATAACAATCCATCTAAGATCTGTTATAGTCATAGTATCAAAAGAATTATCTAAAGCTCTTTCAGTATTAGCATTAAATTCTTTAATTTCATTAAGAATCATTGCGTCTTTAGAAGATAAATTTTTAGCTTTAAGTCTATTATTTATAACAGTACTTATAGGAGTATCTAATACTTGAGATTCAGATATTATACCATTATAAACATCAGATGCTTCTTTAGATAAACTATCAATACCTTTAAAATCTGTATATGATTTACCAAATGTTCCAGAACCTATTTTAGGTTTATCAGATAAATCATCTGTTTTAAGATCATTAATCTCTTTATTTAGTTTAAGTTGACGTTCTTTTTCTGCATTAATAGCTGCTGTTTGACGATCAATTGCGGCTTTACTATCAGCTTCTTGTTTTTGAAGTCTAGCTAATCTAGTTTTATATGCTGCAAGACGTTCATCAGTATCAGAGAATTTAGCTTCGTCTTTTTGTAAAGATTCAGATGATTTATAAGTATCAAGTTCATCCATTAAATCTTTATTATTAGCAGCTTTGATTTCATCTTCATATAACTTGATTTCATCTTTAAGATTATTATATCCATCACCGTTAAGATAATAATCAAGTTCAGCATTTATAGCTACATTACGTCGATCAAAGAATTCTTTAGCTTCTTTAGGATTAGTAAGATTAGCCAACATAGTTCTAGCTTGTTTAGTTGCATCTTTATCATCCGAATTAATATCTAATTTTTCTATAGCTTTAGCTGCTGCATCTCTAGTAGCTTGAAGTTGTTTTAATATTTTGTTATTATTTTCAAGTTTACTATTAGCTCCTTTAAGAGCAATTTTAAGACCTAATAATTGTTCTGGTGTTGCATCTTTAGAAGCATTAGCAATAGATTTTTCAATCTCATCAATTTTAGTTTTAAGATTGGATATTATATCATCATAAATTCTAATAGCTTCTTTAGTAGATTCTAAATTAGCAGATTGTCTAGCATATTCATTAAGAGCTGCTTTTTTGTTAGTTCTTTCTGTTTCATCAGAATACTTATTATCAACATAGTTATTAAGATATTCTTTAGATTCAGCTTCACGTTTAGCATATTCTTCAGGATTAGCCGTAATATTAGCTATTTCGAGTTCATTAAGTTTCTTTTGAGCTTCAAGATTAGCTAGACGTCTATGATATTCATATTCAGTTTTATCATTAGAACCTTCAATTGAATCAAAATGATCTTTATATATACTTTCAACAGCTTCTATTTTATTAAGAGTTTGCTCAAAGTAATCAGCATTAGCCAGAAGAGATTCTCCTTTATCAAGAGCTATTTGTTCTTCAGCAGTAAGACTTTCATTTCTATCACGTCTATCTTTAAGAGTCTGAATTTCTTTAAGAGAAGCACTCATATTTCTAAGCATCTCTTTATATAATTCGAGAGAACCATCTAATTGATTAGCTGCAATTTGATTAAGAATAGCTTCTTGTTCTTTTAGTTTAGCACCTACTATATCACCATTAGCTAAAGCTTCAACTATATCATCAAGTCCAGAACGCATAGATTCAACAGCTGTTTCAAGACCTTTTACATACATTTGATCTCTTTCAATACCCTTTTTATTTAACTTAGTTTCAATAAAAGGCATTATAGCTTGCATTCCGGCACCACCTAAAAGACCTCCAATACCTTCTGTCCAAATATCAGCATCACTAAGATAGCTTCCAACACGTTGACTAAAATCAGCAAGAGCATCTGTATCAGAAAGTAATCCAAAATCTCTACGAGCTGAATGAGCACCTTCTTTCATAGAAATACTCATTGTCATTTCATCAGCCATTTCAGCTAAAGAACCAGCAGCAAATCCACCAATACTTTTAAGAAGTTGATTACGTTCATTTTGAGGTATAGCGTTTAATGTACGAACTATAGCAAATTTATCACCAGTTGCCATAGCTTTACGTATATTAGCTCTAGTTGCATTACTGAGAGTTCTAGCGGTGCCTATAATATTCATCCATTCAACTACATCATAAGCTATATTAGACATAGATCTCCAATATCCTCTTGAAGCAGCAGCATCAGCATATTGATCAGCTAAACGTTCTATAGTTTCATTAGTTAAAGAAACTTCTTCAACTCCTCGCATTTTAAGAATAGGATTACCATTTTCATCATATTCTGTATAGTTCTTATAATTATCAAGAAACCATTGACGTTCTTCTTCGTAAACACCATAAGCTTCACGAGAAGAATCAAGAATACGACCTATAACGGCAGAACCATAAATATCAGCTAATTTATTAGCTCGAGCAATAGCTTTACCTTTTTGAAGTTCTGTACCTAATTTAAATAAATCTTTAGCATATTTAGATTTACTTCCAAGATTAACAGCATTTCTAAAGGCTTTACCTAATAACAAAGAAGCTCCACGTGCAGGTAACATTATACTAGCGGCACTACCTAAAACAGATGGAACCATAGAAGCCCAATATCCACCACCTTTCATACGATCGAATAAACTACCTTGTTGAGCTTGTTCAGTCATATAAATAGGAAATGCTTCTCTAGTGCCTTTATTAATAGAATTACCTATTTGTTCTAAAAAATTACGAGTATAAGCTTCATCATCTCCAAATAATTTAGAAGGAAGTGCAAGTATAGAACCTGCACTTTCAATTGTACCTCCAACTATTTCTCCTACAGTTTGAACAAGAGCATTACCAATTCTATCCCAAGTAGATTGATTTCTTGCTCGACTTTCAACATAATTACGATAATTAGTAGGAGTAATACCTATATTTCCATTATGTCTTTTAGTAAGATTTAGAAATTCTTTATTACTCATTCGATTATCAGGAGATTGAGAACCGATTTGATCGAATGCAGATTTAGTTACATCTGTATAATGAACTCTACCATCTTCACCAAATAAAGGCATTGTTTGATATGTTTTATCGTTTGGCATATTATCTGTTTAACATTAATACATCATTAGACCAAAAGTTTACATTATACGCAGCTTTTTGTTCAGGGGTAAGATACTGAGTAGGAACAAAATTATCTTTAAGTTCATTAGCATGATTAAGTTTATATACTAATGCCGGAAGATTTCTACGTAAAGCATCATCATTTTCAAAAGCGAAATTAAGATTACCTTTATTATATTCAATATCAACATATCTATTAATAGAAGGATTATATTGTTGAACATTAATTTTATAAACACCAGTAGGAGTTTTAGTTATATTATATTTAAAACTACCAGATGTTATAGGATAATAATTTCCGGTATCATGAATACGTTTATCTGCAACAATAGTTTCAATTGCTTGAGAAATATTTCCTACACGTTGATTATTAATGGTATTAAATCTATTTAAATCACGAATATTAGGATTAGTAATTACAGATAAATCTGCACCAAGACCTTCAATATTTCCACTGAATGCCATAATTTCATTAGCAGTTTGTCTTTGATAAGTATCATAAGGGTTAGTCATAGCTTGATTATAAGAACATTGAGCACCTTTTCTCATGGCATCTCTAAGAGCCATATTTGCACCATCATCGTCCGTATAAAGAATAGCTTCTTTTTGTACTTGGTTTTCACCTTGCGCAGGTATAGTAACTTTAAGATATAATCTACCAGTGGCATCAGAGCCAATAGATAGATTCTTAGATGATATTTGATAAGCTGCATTACTACCTGAACCACTTTTACGAGAACTAAATATATCAGCAAAATCTTCACTAGAAGTTAAAGGCATACCTATAACTTTTTCTAAGAACTTAGCTTTAGTAGGATCATCTCCTAAAGATGCTGTAGCAAAATTCCAAACACCAATATTATCCATTAGTATTCTACCTATACCATCAAGAGCATCACTAAATGCAGCCTTATTATTACTTATAGGAGTAAATAAAGTAATAGGTGTTGTTTGCAATTCATAACCTTTATTTTTAGCAGTAGTTAAAAATCTTTGTCTAACTATATTACGAATTTCATCTTTAGGATCATTAGGATTTTTACCATAACCACTTTTAGCTGTAGAAGAAACTAAATCAAATCCGATAAATAAGTTATTATCATTTTCTATATAACTATCATAAAGAATATCAGTTATAACATCTATTTTATCGGATATGGTTTCAGCTTTAGCAATTATATTTTTAGCTTTATTTTTATTTACATCATCCGATAAAGAACCTTTAACATCAAGAAGATCATTTATCGTAGCATTTATACTTTTAACATCATCCGCATTTGTTAAATCAAATTGACTATAAATAGAATTAAGCATAGCATTATTTTGCTTAATAATATTTTCTGCATCAATAGCAGATTTCTCGGCTTGTTGATAAAGATTTATACTTGTAGGATCAGTAGCATTTGCATATTTAGCCATAGTAGCTTTAGCATTATTTAAAGCATCAGTAGCTGTTTTAATATTTGCGTCTACTATAGACATCATTGTATTAGCTGGAAGATTTGCTCTAGTGAATCCAATAGCTTCTGTCATTTGTCCTTTAATCTTTTCTAATTGTTCTCTTTTAGCTTTAAGAGAATCAAGTAATAGATTATCAAACCATTTAGTATCAGTCTTACTTTCAATAGCTGTATAAGCTCCTATTTTAGCCATATTCAATAATGCACTAATACTATTTTGAGTATAAGCATTATTATAAACTAATCCCATTCGTTCTTGATAATCCGCATCGGTTTCACCTTCTTTTTGCATTAACTCCGGCATAGAGCGCATTGTACCTTCTTCTAAATATCGTTGCATTACTAGAGGATCACTCATAGCAATTTGCTTTTGAGAAGAAGTTAAATTAGCAAAACTAGAGTTCATCAACATTACTTGTTGCATTCGAGGATCAGTAGCAATTTGTTGTTTAATCATATCGGAAACTAATTGAGCATTAGTACCACCTTGTTTATTGTTAAGCCATTTATTTATTTCAGCTTCTTTAGCCATAGCTGTTCTAAATTCAGGTTTACTAGCAAGAACAGCACTAAATACTTCACGAATTTCATCTTCACTTACAGATTCAATTGTAGTATCGCGAGTTAGAACACCCGATAAATTACCACCTCTACCAGCAATAATCTTTTGAGCAACAGCTTGAACTTTAGGATCTGTATTAGCATCATTCATCAATTCAGTTACATCATTAATAAATTGAGCATTGAATACAGAACGTTTATCTGCTTTCCATGTTTTCATCATTTCAAGAAGTTCTTTCTGATAAATAGAACGATCATGACCTTTACCTAGAGCTGTACCAAAAGCACTAATGGATTGTTTACCATTACCTCCTAGACTACCTCCTGCTTCATTAAATCTTTCAAGAATCATAGCTCTATTTGCGGCTTTATATTCTTCAGGTGCATCAGATTGTTCATTAGCTTGCATCATAGCATCAAATTGAGCTTTATTACCAAGAATAGTTTTAACTCCTTCATCAGTTAAAAATCTACGAGCACCATCTGAAACAGCAGTATCTGCAAAGAACCAACCTCCATCTTCATCAACTTTCTCTTTAATAACACTTTGAGTTTCATCTATTTTACCTGCAAGAGCTTCTTCATCTTTACCTTGAATTGCATTATATTCAGACATCTTAATTGCCATTTCATTATAAGCATTTTCATTTCGAATAGCACGTTCTTGCAAAGAAGACATAACAGCAAGATTTTGATCCATCATTCTAGCACGAGGAGTAAACATATCTTGCATTTCATTACGTTTAAAGTCTTTACCCGACTTAACAACTATATTTTCAATACTATTTATGATTGCCATAAGAATTAAATTTGTATATACAACAAAACTCCGGACGTTAATCCGGAGTTATAACAGCAGTTAATTAAGCACATCTTTTACCACCATATCTTTTCTTAACTTTACCACCACATCTTTTACCTTTAAGAGCTACAGCATCTTTACCGAAAAGTCTTGATATTTGTTTATCTGATAGATTCTTTAAGAAGCCTATAGACTTATCATTAGATAATAGATGTAATATATTAGAATTACGCTTATCATTGAGAAGAGTATAATCATTAAGCATCTTCTGAACATCACCTGTCAAACCTACAAGAGCATCTCTTATACCTGTATTGCCTTCAGCTAATAAAGAAGCAGCAAGATTAGCTTTCTCAAAAACATCAACTTCATTCTCGTATTTAATCTGTTTGTTCTTAGCAGCAATTTCAGCATTCATTTGACGAGCTTGATTTCTAATATTAAGTTCTTGCATTAACTCATCTTGTTTTAGTTTACCTAAAGCACTAGCTCCTTTACTTCTAGCTCTGAGCATAGCTTGTCTTGCTACAGGAGCGCTAGATGAATTAGATTTAACAAAATCTTCAATAGCAGAAATTTGATCAATAACTTCTCTTCTAGCAGCATCAGTATTTATATCCCATTCAAGATTTACATTATCAAGATATTCTCTTTTAGGAATTGGCATATCAGAAATGCTCTTAGCAAGTTTACGTTTACTACGACCTTGCATAAGACTACCTATAAGATTACCAGCAGCACCTATTAGATTACCACTTTCATCTGAAATAAATCCACCTAAATCATAACGTTTAGTTTTACCTCCACATCTTCTAAGCATCATAGGAGTCATAAGATAAGGATTAGGATTAATCATCTGTTTAGTTGGATTATTAACTTGAATATTCAAATCACTAAAAGGAGATACTTGAACAGAACCTCCATCAGCTTTCTTAACTCTTCCACCACATCTCATACCAACTTCACTAAGCACAGCATCTTTAATATGAGGAGGTAATCCGGATACAACAGCTTGACGTTTATTCATAGCATCTTGAGCCATAAAATTAGCAATCATATTAGCTCCCATTGTAGCACCACTCATAGCTCCTGCGTTTACAGTAGGTGTAATAGGAGATACAGTTTGAATATCCATTTCAGCAAATTGAGGAATAGGTGCTACAGATTGTAAAGGTGGAATAGCTAAACCTCCATTAGGATATTTACGTCTACCTCCACAAGCAAATATAGAACCACCAAGAGCAAATTCTTGCTTAGGTTCTGCTGTATCACCTGCTTCAGCTTTCATAGCTTCTTGTTGATTATAAAGATTATTCAATTCAGCTTGAACTCCATTAATTTCAGCAAGAAGTCTATTGTATCTAGCAGATTGCTTTTCAGTATTACGAGCATTAGTGTTACGATCTATAGCATAAGTACTACGATCTGTAAGTCGTAAAAGACCACCTAGCATTACAGAACTTTTAGCTAACTTATCTTCAAGATAACCTTTATGTAGCATAAGAGGTTTAGCAATATCTGCAAAAGTTCTATTTCCTAGCTTAAGAGTATCACTAAATATATAATCAGCATTACTTCCATTGAGTATTGCTTCACCACCTTCCACTTCTGCATTTGCTCCATAAGGAACACCACCTTGTTCATGACTAGGTCCTTCAACTATTGCTGCATTAGATGCAACTTGATTTATAGAACCTCCATCAGCATATCTTTTACGTCTACCTCCACATCTAAAAGCAAATTCATAATTTTCTTTTGTAGGGACACCAATCATATTATATTGATTACTAACAGTTTGAGTATTACCTGTAGGTATAGGATTATCTCCATAAATATCTATAGGATTTGTATTAATTGTAACATCATTTAAAGCTTGTTGATCAATACGAATATCATCTTGACCAAGCTCATAATTCTTAGTAATATCTGCTTTAATAGCAGCTTCTCTAGCTTTACGTTTTTTTCTTCGTCCACCAAAGATACCACTAATCAAACCTGAAACACCACCGATAATACCACCGATAACACCTCCGATTGCAGTACCAACTCCAGGAACTATACTTCCTGCTGCGGCACCTACAGTAGAACCTATTCCTAGACCTTTAGCTAAACCACTTTTAGTTTCAGCTCCTTGAATACCTTTACCTGCACCCCAGCTACTTCCAGTAACACTATTAACATTATCTCTAGCCCCACCTAGATCATAACGTCTACGTCTACCTTTAAGTGTTTTAACAGCACCACCATAACGTTTATTCTTTTCTATCCACATATCTAATTCAGGATTATGTTTTCTAAGACCAATAATGCTTTTCATAGCATCAGACATTTTACTAATATCTTGACCAGCATCTTCGGCTTTATATACAGAACTATTATATTTAACAGGATTCTTTTGAAAATACTTTAAAGCTTGAATAGTAGGATCATAAGATTCAACATAGTTCTCGGCATTAATCATACCATTTACTAAAGCATTAGGTAGTTTACCTTCACTTAACCAATTATTAAGGCGTTTACCAAAGTATTCTTCACCTTTACGAGTTAGATTGATATTTTTACCACCAAAGCCATCATCTTCATATTCGAATAACTCTTTAGCATTAGCGTCTTTACCAACTAATTTAGATAAATACGTATTAACTTTAGTAACATTATCAGGATCTATATGATCTAATCCTAATAATTGAGCAGGATTATACGTATTACTTTCATTATAGGCTTTAAGATTTTCATTCATCGCTTTAGTTACATCTTCTTTAGAAGTTTCACCTTTACGACCTAGAAAACCTCGTAAATGAGGATTAACACCAAATGTAGATTCAGTATATGCTAGAGCAAGAGCTTTATCAATACTAGAACCTTTAACCTTTTTTGCAGCTCTAATTATATCATGCAAAGGAGTTGTTTTAATATGCATTGGAGAAATAGAATTTCCGTGTTGATCTTTAGTAAGTAAAATACTATCATCATCAGGATTATAATATCTATCTCCATTAGCTTTAAATAAAGCTGCACCATATTCAGTTTCAAACATAGCTTGTAATGCTCGTGAAACTAAATGATCAGGATAATCACTATCAGGAATAATAAAATCAGAAGAATTCTTATTTTCACGAGCTATTCTTCTACTTCTATTATCTGCATAATCATCTTCAAAAGCATTTATGTAATCATAGAACTTTCTAGCAAGAGCAAGACGTCTATTTACATATTCTCTATCATTATTATTAGTTTTAGTTTTACTTTTAGGCATACTTAGTATATTAACAGAGTTCCTCTCGCTTCCACAAGCTCTTTCCCTACCGGGGTCTACAGAGTTCCTCTAAGTTCATAATCTAGTATTCTTAGTAACAACAACGTTAATATCATATAATCTAAGTTCAGCTTGTTTGATATTAGAATCTTTACTAGTAATATCAATATTATCTGAATGCTTATCTATGATAGCATTGACATCAGTTTCATTAATATCTTCGTTAGTAGTAGTATCAATAAAACGATTTAAGTACACCATTGTTATATACCCGAATTGATTCTGAATCTTGCTATATTCATACCACGCTTTAGGCTCATATTTCATTCCTAAGAGGCGATCTATTTCAAAAGGTATATTAGATGGATTGAGAATTTGGAATGCTCTATCGTTGTCTATATGGTCTTCTATGAGATTCCATAAATAGCGTCCAGCTTTGTACTTAAGAGTATGATCATCATACCAAGTTTCATCTAGAATCATTGGAAGAATACCAGTACTTTGAGTATCAGTATTAATCATTAAATAATCAATAGTCTTATCATATAAGAATTTAATCTTATTAGCAGTAAGATGATTCCAATTATGAACAAGTGCGCTATTCCATTCAATATGATTAAATAGTTTACTGACAAGAGGCTCTTCATTATATATAAATTGAGCAATAGATGGCATTATCTTATTATCAAAATATATACACTTATTAGGAGCATTAATCTTATAAATCTTAGTATTATTTGTATCAACAACAAATGTACCTAAACGATTCGACCAAGTAATAATAGGATTATAAGAATGAAAACTAATCCAAAGATTAGTCTTAAGATTATATGAAATCGTATAAGTATTATCTGGATTATTAGAAATAAATATGATACGACTATTATAATCATCGAATATAAAGAAATTACCATTAGTATTTAGAGGATTAATAGCATTTTCTTTAATATATTCTTTAAACCAACCTTGAAGACCTATAGATGAAATATTAGATACATCTGATTCACCTTTAACATGATATATAGTACCTGTAAAGTTATCACAAACGAAATAACCATATCGAGTAATAATAGAAGAAAACTTATTATTACATCCAATTTTACCGGTATTATTAAATATAATTTCAATAGGAGTTCTTTCAAAAATATCGCTAGTACCAATATAAGTCCCATCTTCTTCTTGATTAAGACTATCTTTAACAGATGTTACAAATAGAGTATGTTCCATTTGAATATAAAGAGATTTAGCATCTGATAAAAGATTTACAATAGAACCTTTAGTAATAGGAATATCTTTATAAGAATCAGCTTTAAATTTACGCCAACCAATATCATTCGATTCCATATTATTAACATTAGAACGAATAATTCTAGCAGCAAATGTATCTTTTAGATTATCGGTAGATTTAAATTGAGTAATATCATTGAAACCTTTCCAATTCATTTCAACATCATAAGCACTTCCATCTTCGGTATGCCAAAAGTTATCAATAACATAATCTCTATAACCTAAATCAATAATAGAATCATAATCAAAAGTAGTCGGATATATATCCATAGTATGAGGTGCATATTCCTCACTAAGACCACTTGTGAATTTATTGATAATAGTATTGATATTAAATTTATTAGCTTTACCAGAAAAATTATTATTAGCCGTAGTGCCTTTATATTTAATAATAGAACTATTTACATTTTTACCACTATGAAGTGCAAGAAAATTCATTCTACTTTTAATATAATAAGTAATAATCATACGATGAATATGATAGATATTATTATTATGATGAGTAGCATCTCCAACATTATTGAATTTATTTGAAGGACAAGTGCAACGTTGAGTAACACAGGCTGGAAATGTATCACCAATAAGAATAATTTCATCAGTATTCTCTATAGGATATATACTAGATGTAGCAACTAAAGATAAATTAAATAAATCAGGTACAGGAATTGTATTAACGTCATAATAACGATTTAAATCTACAATACCTCTATTAAATATAGTAAACGTATCAAAGTTATAATATTTTTTATTCTCATTATAAAGAAGAATCCAATTAGAATCATCTTTATTAGATACTTCAATAATAATAGAATTATATTCTTCAGCTGTAAGAGTCTTAACAGTAATTTCACTACTTAAAACTATAGTAGCTTCTTTTTCATCTGTTATAACTTCCCAAGTGCCTTCTGAATTTTGTTTTAAATATTCAGCATTATTATAACCATTAGCGTATATAAGTTTCTCTTTAATAGTAGTTAATTCTTGTCTATAACTATCAGAATCATCATCTTTGGTTATAACAGAAATAACTCTAGTTTGAGTTCTTACATCTCGTTTAATACCATCAATTTCTTCATCAGCTTGTTTATAAACAATATCTGTAAGAGACTCGTTAGGTAAACTAGTTCCACCTTCGCTATCAGTACCTTCTTTAGCTAATCCAAAGATATTTTCTTGAAGCATAGTAGAACCATTAATTAATTTGAAACTACTATCACATCCAGCATTAGATATAGCACTATTATTTACAGGATAAAAGTCTGCATTAAGAATCGTAGGATATGGAGCATTATTTGCAATATCTGTAGTTTCTGTATCAAGAATAGAATGAACAAGATCTCCAGATTCCCAAGGACCTTTGATATGATCTCCCCAATCAGTAAACATATTAAAATCTTTACTAGTCTTAGGCATATCAGTCTTCTTAGTATATTTACTAAGCCTATCAAAAGCACCTAAATATTCACCGGCATTAATTGATTTATCAGGAGTATTAAGATTCTTGCCATTAAGAAGATTTTCTTGAATAAGAGAATTTAATCTAGCTCTATCTCTTGCATTCCATGCTTGATGAATAGCGTCATTTCCCCATTCAGTACCAGAACCACCTTCATAATTATTAAGGCATATTTTAGCTTCTTTATTATACCTAAGACCTTTAATGTAGAATGAAGGTAACACAGTATTAGTAACAAGATATTCAATAGGATATAACCTAAAACGACTTGCGGATCTAAAAGGGTCTTCATAATTATCTCCAATTACATCATTAGTACCTATATCACGAATGGTAAGACATTGAGAAATCCAGTTTGAAATCTCAGGTGTAGATTTAGCATAATAAATAGCATAACTCTTAATACTATTTTTAAATTTAGTAATATTAGTATTAGTATTAAAAGCTGAAACAAAAGTATTCATATTAACTTTAGCTCCATACAAATCAAGAGTTTTAGTTTTAGAAGCATTGATTATATGAGCATAAGTTCCACGAGAATTTTTAATAGGAAAACTATTTATATATTTACCTTTATGATCGATAAAAGTAATAAAGAAATAATAAACTTCATCTTCCTTAAAAGAACCACTATTAGATATATCTTTAGATTTAAAGAAATCTCCAACTTTACCACTTCCACTATGAGGAGTAATAGAAGTATTAACAAAATCTTTTACACCACTAAATTCAGCAAACTTAACAAAATCAATTTTAATTTTTTGAAGAAGAAGTTCACCATCAATACTTGTGAAGAAATCAGTAATATCTTTATATTCAGGAGTAACAACATTACCTCTAAGAAGATAACCATCAAAAGATGTTTGAGCTTCATCTTTAGTATAAGCGGTATTACTTATAATTATATCATCTATAGAAATAGATTTCATCTTGGATATAGTAGTAAAATCAAAAGTACTATTGACAGATGGAATATTAATTTCAAAAGTTTCATAACATTCTTCTGTAGTAGGACTTTTATATACTATAGCTAATTTGTAAGTACCTGCTTTACTAAATTTAAATCTAAATCCCTTTTTAGTTACATCACCTATAGCAATGTTCTCACCATAATCAGGAGCGGCATAATATACAGGAGATAATAGAGAATAATCACTATATGTTCCATCATGTAATTTAATAGATGTTGCGAATTGATAACCTCCAGCTTTAAGACCTCCAGCAATAATATTAACATCTAATGTGGGAAATACTATATCAGGAATGAGATTAAGAATATATTCAAAACCTTCTTTAAATGTAATTGTAGTAACATTATCTTCAATAATAGGATTTTCAATATATCCTTTATATTTACTTTGAGCTTCTGTAATATATAGAATACGAGTTTCATTATCACTAGATACACCTTCAGTAAATGTTATAAATAAATTAGTTTCATCAATATATGTAAATGTACCACTAATAGGATGATCTATAGTAAAATTAAAGTTACCTTGAAATATAATAGTTTTAATATCATCTTTATCTTTAGTTGTTTGATATATATAAACTATTTTATCGGAGGTACCTTTAAAAAACAAAATGACGCCTAACGGAACTTCAATTTTACCAACTAAAGTTCCGTAGACGTCTAAGTCTTTTTTATAAACCTCAAAACCATTCTCGTTAATCAGAGTATTACCATCATCATTATACATTATATTTAATGCAAATGATTTAACACCATTTCTGACTGCACCGGGATTAGCATTAGGATATAAACCATCATTTATATTCATAATTAATTCACATAACGGTTTTTCATGTTTAAGAAGAAGTTCAACATAGATTTACTGCAATCATCCCGTTTATCTTTAGTAAGCCTATTGCAAGCATTTCGAACTTTTATTTTAGCATTATCGTATGCTAATGCTGGATTAATGTAAGGATTACTTTCTTTTAGATTCATAACTGGATGGCGGTAATTACGTTGAAGAATACGCATCATAATGAAGTTCTTTAAAGCATCAATAAGAACATCATTATTAGGTATAAGAGGAACATTGATTTTAAGTATTTCGTCTAGTGTCATTGGCAACCCATGATATAATAGCCCTAACGTGCCTTTTCTGACATTCAGATGCAAATACGATCCGTTAATCGAGTAAGTGTATAAACTCTCTCTAGTGGCTCGTATGAAGTCAAAAACAACGTTTTCTGTCAGATTCCAGCCTATCGGAAATGAAACGGCAAGTGGTATATAGTTTCCACTATCATGCTCAAATGGAGCAGGATTAGTAGTAAAATCAGCACGTTTTCCACCAATAGTAACTAAACGAACATTTTTACAACCTTTAGGAAGTTCACAACGATAATCATCAAAATCAATAGTTTCTCCTATGTTAATATAATGTTGCTGAATATTTAAATCAGCAAGAGCTTCACATATCCAAGTAGGAATACGAGTAATGAAATCCATAGAATGAACATCATAATCTTCAATAATCCTATGAATAACAACACTAGAGCTAATCAGATTTTGGTCTAATGTATTCATCTACTTCATTGTTTTTAGTACGTTCACGTTTACTCTTAGCATGAGGATACCTATCCATAATAGTAGGATCATGCTGTCGAATATATTTAAGTTTAGCGTCAAATGCAAGATTATCAGCTTTAATAACTTCCTCTATTGTCTTATACTTAGTAATCTTACTATCAGTATTAATATTAATATGACAATGAGTAGGATGATATTTATAAAATATTTGATTAGGTACAACATCTACACCCATTCTATGACGAATCCATTTACAGAACCAATAATAAGGATTATCAGATTTAACTTTCCAATTCTTACCATAAGGATTAAGAAAGCTCTGAACTTCAATACCAGCAGCAATCATTTCATCTCTAAGACGAAAAGATGCAGCCCAATCAACAGATTCTCTAGCAACAGCACGTTGTACTTGATAAGTACCAAGATATGTACCAAGTGAAACACTACCACCACGTATCAGAGTTTCTATAAGACTCTTATTAAGACTTCGTTGAATCTGATTAAAAATACTATGAGGAATACGACACATCCAATCATAATATCTAATAATCGCAAGTAGTTTAGGAATACGAACTGTACAAAGATAAGCGAATCGATTATAAGTAATACGAAGAGATACTGCTTTAGCTTCGTTACTCCAATCAAGCTTTCTAAGAAGTTTAACTCCTTTTACTTTCTTACCTAGAATCATATTATCAAGTAACTCTTTAGTTATCTTATTAGATTCAAGTAGATTCAGATTAGCATAACAAATATTAGCTAGATTATTACGTCTAACATAAGTATTATGCAAATCTTTACTAAGTTTCTCAATAGTATTATAGCAATACTCTTGATAGTCGTGGTAATAGTGTATAGATTCCATATAGTTTATTCTACTTTATTATGGATTAAACGTTGAGTTCCATTAGGATCATTAGGGGCATAAGTGCTATCACTAATAATCTTAACTTCATGTTCTGTAGGCTTAATACCAAATTCAGTTCTTAGAACCTCATATGTTATTCTTTCTATCATATCTGCTGGAAGTGGAAGTTCAATATCTTGACCATCATCTTCCATATACATAGTAATAACATCTTCAGGATTTTCAGCTACAAACACAATCGTTACAAACTTATAATTTTTAGCATCAATCTCAAAGTTTTTGAGAGTATTTTTGATGATAATTTTAAGTTTACCATTAACGACTTGATAAACTCCCCAAACCCCAGTAGGGGAATAGACTGTGGTCAAGAGAGGAACTATGCTATTACTAGCGTATTTATATGTAATAAAACTACCATCATCATGTTGTGTATATACATGAAGAAATGGTGCATCATTAGGCATACGTAAAGGCGTTGGAACTCGATGCTCAGTAGTAAGAATCATATCTTTAGCACCAATTCCAGCATAGGTATTTTCTAAATCAGTAAGCGGAATACAGATTAAAGGAACATTAAAGCTAACTTTAAGAACCTCATCTACACCATTACGTTCAATACTTTGACGAATAAAAGTAGCAAAGAGCGACTTACATGCACTCTTTGCTCTTTCTTGAATGCTATGATCACCCGGCTTACCTAATATATTAGAAATTTTACTTCCTAGTTGATTAAGTGTTGCCATAGTAATACATTAAACAATTCGCCAAGATTTATTAGTAGTAATACCAAGTTCCTTAGTTTCACCTCTAGGGATAAATTTCATATGATTAGTTGAAAGTTCAAGTATAGGAGTATCTGGTCTAGAACCTTTTATAATAGGACGATTCTTAACAGGAATAACTCCATGCCAAGGACCACAATTAACATATTTATTAGTAACTCGGATAACGTTCTTTAGATTTTTTGAACCCCTACCACACCTAGGCGGTAAACTAGTTCTTGCGTAAATAACTGTCATGGTATATTAGTTTTTATGAGTGTCTTCTGTCGCATCTATAACCATAGTCATATTGCGAGAAATACGATTGTGATTTTTCCAAAATATTTGCATCATATCAGTACTAGGTTCGAAATCTTCTTCAAACTCAGCACTTAAAAATCCAATAGGCATATCAGTTTTAAGATCTCTAATGAGAATACTAACAGCAGTATTACAATCTCTCGATTTAAGATCACCAACGTACATACTAGAATGATATTTAGTAAGATTGCTCATACGAAATACATACTTGCTATCTCTATATAAACGTAGAATCGTATAAGGCATTATAGATGTAAGAACATTATTATAACGAACCTTATAAGGATTTGTTATACTAATATCATAATCTTCTGCAATAACAGTAAATTTATCCATGTTAATACCATTACAAAATTTACCACCATTATGAAAGTATGCTACATAAACACCTTTAGCATTTAGAGCATTCCTAACATTAGAAGCTATTTTATCTAATTGCATCCAACATTCAGCTTTAGATGCTAGAATATTAGTTGTAATTTTACGACGTTTTTTAGCAATCCATTCTTTAACGAAGACAACACCTATAGATGAAACGATAACACCAATCAAGTTTAATATAGCAATAAAAATACCACTCATTACACAATTTGTTTTATAATTCATACTTGCGTGTTTGAATAAGTTGCTATAAACAAAAAAATCCGACTACCAGCGGAACCAGTAGTCGGATTAGGAATAATTAAAATTGCCTTGATATAAATAACACCTGCGACCAAAACTAATTAGATGAATCTCTGCCAAGGCACTTCATCGTCTTGAGCTTTAATATCAGCTAACCATCTTTGGAAAGCAATACCTTCGTAACCGTCGGGATCACTAATGTAAAGATAAGTATACATAGCACATTCATGATGTTCGGTAAACAAACGACCATAGAAATCTGCGTAAGCCATATTCATTACATACATAACATCATACCAGTTAGCATTATGGAGATCATTCATCTTGTATTTGTGCCAAATAGATTTGACTTCATCAAGACTATAATGGTGAGTAGTACCATTACGATTCTCCATACGTTTAACAGCCCATTCACATAGGTCTTTAGTAAAATGTTTTCCGTAGAGTTCTTTATACTTTCGACAATCCCTCTTTCTTACATCTTCACTTTCGTGTGGCATATCACTATGCTCATGCGGGTCTTTCATCATGACTTACATTATTTTTAAGAGAGTTATCAATTTCACGTTTAAGATTTTGAAAAGCAGTAGCTTCGAACTCAAAACCAAAGATATTTACAGAACCTTTTGCAGTAGCTTTAGTTATAGCTGAATCAAGATAACTATTAACTACTTTAGGTATCTGTTCATCTGGAATGAACTTAGATAACTTAGCCAATTGAGGCTTAATAATATAATCAAGTGTAGGCTCAATAATAAAATCTAATTCATTAAGAACATTATAAGTAGATAGATCTAAACCAAAGAAACTACTCATAAATTTACCAATACCTGAAGTAATAGGAATCTTAATTCCACCACCAATAGTTTTAACTATAGGAGTGAGCCATTTACGTACAGCTACTGCAACAAGTTCTGAATTATTCATATTGCTCTAAGATTAAGCGTTAGCGGCAGGAGTTGTAGCATTCGGATCTGGTACAGCAGGACCAGCAGCACGAGCAGCTATTTCAACGACCGGACAAATTTGAGTTGCATCAATCTTCTTGATATAACGAACGTAATTACACTGACCATAATCAAAAATTTGATCATCAGCAGCTTTACGACGTTCAGCTTCAAGAGCGATAGCAGATTTCAAATCACCTCTAACATCTAAGAACTCACGAGCAACCTCTTTCTTGAAACATTCAATATCTTGTTTGTTAAGAGCAGACTCTTTATCCAAACGAGCAAGAGTTTCGAAAGTAATTCTGTCATTAGCTTGTCTAGTTTCACGTTCTTCTTTAACTAAAGCCAAAGCCTCTTTAAAAGTATTGATTCCAACAGAATCAGCATATCTTTCTGACTTTTCTTTAGCTAATTCAGACATTAAACTAGAAACAAATTGACTTTCAGCGAAAGCAGCAGTACCAGCAACTTGATTGTTACCGCAAGCTCCACCAAACCAATTTTTCAAACCCAATCCTGCAAAAGCAGCAAGACCTAGAGAACCTGCAACAGTGTTGTAGTTAATTTGTCCCTTCGGAACTTTAACCCCAGTTTCATTTTCGTTAGTCATAATAATTATTTGTTTTAATGCACCTCGACATTGAGATGCACAACAAATATATTACTATAATCAGTAATGATAAGAATTAGACTTATAACATGAACATTAATATCAATACTTGAATTTTGTATTCAAGGATTCTCTTTTAGCAATTGCCTCATCAATTTTCGCATTAATGGAGGGAACACTAATGTAATTCATAAAAGTTACATAACCAATATGATATACGTCAGCAATTTTATTCTTCTAAATCCAACGATAACTTCTATCATCATTGATATAAGTTTTAGCAATCTCTTGAATATCTCTAATTAATAAGAGCTTATTCAAATTAGTATAAGTCACAGGTGTCATACCTAAAGGAATTTAAATCATTAATAGAACGTTTAGTCGATGATTTAAACGAGCAATGATTTTCCCTTATACGACAAAAAGAAGCACTAAACCTATTAGTAATAGTACTTCATTAGTCCGCGATTATACGCTTTTAGAATCAGCAAAACGCTGAGTAATACGTTTAAATATAGGTTTAAGAATTAAATCATATCCAAACGTAGAAATAAGAAACGAAAGCAATACTGTTTCAAGTGAAGCATCTAATTTAAATACATAAAGAATTGCAGTAAAAATACCAACAATTAAAGTGATAATACTTTTAGCTTTTCTTGAAACTTTAGCTTTAGAAATGTTTTGAATAGTTTGTATAATACCATAAGTAGTTAAACATACAATTGCGATATATACAAGACTAATAGATTGAAATAGCTGTAATAATAATGTATCTTCCATTATATAGCTTCATTAGCATAATATATTATAAAATTTTCTGTAGATGAAGCGCTTACTGTAATAGCAACTTTATCTCCATTAGAAATCTCTGGATAACCGTTACCTAAATTAAATACTAATCGAGTGGGATCAGTTTGATTAATCATACAATTAATATATGGAGATAAAGCTTCACCACTAACCATACTTATTTCTTTAGCTGTAAGAGCTTTACTAAAAACCATTCTAAATACAACTGCACCTGTACCTAATCCTGGATAATCCATCTCAATAGTAATACCAAAAGTTTCAGTCATAGTAATTCTATAACCATTTGCGGCATTGAGTTCTTGAACTTGCCCAGTACTTTTAACACGACAAGGAGGTTTTGTATTACCCATGATAGCAACCTCTTTTAAATAGAAGCCACCGGGAATTTGAGAAACATCTATAGATTTAGTAATTCCCCCCCCCTGTAACATCAACTGCACCAGATCGATTCACTGCATTTGTATTTTCAGCAGCAGTAACTTGAATACTACCGTCATTTTGTCCACTTGTTGGACTAACAGAAATCCAATTAGGTTTAGCCATAATAATTACGTTTAATGATTAACTAGTTTATACAAGAAAAGGTCTAGTAGATACCTTAGTACCCACTAGACCCACAATATTCAAATTAAATACAGATTATGAAATAGTCCAAGCGGTATTGGTAGTAATCGTAATCTGTTTAGTTTCGCCAGCAGCTGCAAAAGTCAAAGACGTCGGAGATACAGATAACGTAGCATCACCAGCAGCTTGAGTTACAGTATATTTCTGCCCATTAACAGTAATATGCCCGGTACGAGTATTAACTGTTGGATTAGCAGCAGCAGTAAACGTAATCTCGAAAGCATAAACATCACTTGCTCCCGGATCACCTTTGATAGCTGCCCCAGAGTTATATTCAGCTTCATTTACAATCAATTTACCGGCAGTTAACCAAGCAGAAGCATCTGAATCAACAGCAAACGTAATAGAAGCCAAGTTAGCATTACCTGTAAACTTCTTAGCTTCACCTGTTTTAACGAAAGCTAAAGATTGAGTAGTAACATCCCAAATGTTAGAACCTGACTGTTGTATTGCAACCTCTTCCGTTAAGTCTTCAACTGCTACAGTAATAGATCCTGAACGACCTTCACGTCCTTTATAAACAGGAGCAGTAACATCAACTTGTGAGTTACCAGTACCCTCAACAGCAGATAACGTAATCCAGCTAGGTTTAGCTTTTAAAGAATAAGCAGCACGCATAACCGGAGCACCAACTCCATCAACTAAACCACCAATTTCAACAGCAGTTGCTCTTTCATCTAAAGAAGAATTTGAAACCATAATAATGACAATTTAATTATTTATAAATAGATTTTGAGTTCCGCACGCTTCCACATCACCTTCTCTACTGGGGTTTGCAGAGCGTTGCGGAACTTTTAATAGTTTAAGAAACAGTCCAAGAAACATTAGAAGTTACATTAACAGTTTGAGTACCTCCTGATGCCTCAAATTCAAGACTTGTTTTATCAAGATTCAAATAAGGATCTTGTTCAAATGTAGCGGTATAAGTAGCATCTTTAGTTACAGTGACTGTCCGCGTAGCACTCGTATTATCATCACTCCATTTAACAAAGTGATAACCGGAATTAGCCGTAGCTTTTAGTGTAGCTGACGCATTGTAATTATAAGTACCACCACCACTAACTGTACCACCTGTACCAGCAGTAACTGTCAATTTATACTGTCTAGTAGATGCAGTCCATCTAGCATACCAAGTCTTATTACCAGTACATTTTGTTGAAGTAGTCAACTGAGTACCACCTGTTGAAGCATCAGTATCGAACCAACCTGCAAATGTATAGTTATTAGCAGCAGTAGAAGCTCTACTTGCCGTAGGTAATGTACTAAGTGTAGCATTATAATTTAATGTCTTAGTTGTATCACCTGTACCACCATTTGCGTCAAATGCCCAAGTATAAGAATTAATAGTCCAAACAGCATAATATGTAACATTAGCTGTTACTTTAGTTGTTGTACTAACGTTTACTGTATCTGTCTTAGAAGTAGACCAACCTTTAAAAGTATATCCTGTTCTAGTGGCTGTAGGTAATGTACCTAAAGCATCATTATAATGGAATGAACTACTAGACTTGCTAGGAGTACCACCATTACCATTCCAAGTAACCGTATAATTCTTATAAGTTGCAGTCCATCTAGCGTACCAAGTCTTATTAGAAGTAACCTTAGTTGTCGTAGTTAATTTAGTACCACCAGTAGCGGCAGCAGTATCGAACCAACCTGCGAACGCATACGTATAAGTATTATCCGCAGCTCTTGAACAAGTAGGTAACGTTCCAACAGCGGTATTATATTCTTTAGTTATAGTTGTAGCAGAAGGAGTATTACCACCATTCTTATCAAATGTAAACGTATAACTGTTGATAGACCATCTAGCATACCAAGTTTTAGTTCCAGTAACTTTAGTAGTTGTTGTAGCTTGAGTACCACCACTTGCAGCAGATGTATCAAACCATCCAACAAATGTATAACCTGTACGACTAACAGTAGGCAATGTACCGAGAGCTGTATTGTAAGCTTTTGTTATAGTTGCAGGACTTACAGTTCCACCTCCATTTGCATTGAAAGTATGAGTGTAAGATTTAGTACTTCTAGTAACATAAGCATAATAAGTAACAGTTCCTGTAATTGCAGGAGTTTCTAAAGTTAATTTAGAACCAACTTTAGTTCCACCACCATTAGCAGCAGTATACCATCCAACAAACGTATAAGTAAATTCAGCTGTGTTATCAGGCATAGTCAAAGTACAAGACCCTTTAGAATTGTATGTAACACTTTGACTAGTTCTATTCAAAGTTCCATAAGTTGTTTGATAACTTACAGTATAACTTCGAGTATTGGATGTCCAATGAGCATAAACAGTTGTGTCTTCAGCAGCCATCTTAGTGGCAGCAGTTACTTGAGTTCCTCCTGTTGCAGCAGTGTACCATCCAGCGAATGTATAAGTATATTGTGCATCAGAAGCTCTAGTAGGTGTAGGCAACGTACCATAAGCTGAATTATATTCAAGATCTTTAGACGTTGGAGTTACAGTACCACCATTAGGATTAAATGTTAAAGTATAACTATTAATTGACCATTGAGCATAATATGTAATATCTTTAGTTACAACAGTTGTAGTAGAAATTTTAGTTCCACCACTAGAAGCTGTGTACCAACCAAGGAATGTATATCCTGTTCTAGTGCAAGTTGGGAGTGTACCTAAAGCAGTGTTATATTCTTTAGTAATAGTAGAAGGACTTGGAGTTCCACCACCATTACCATTAAACGTAGCTGTATAAGAACGTTTAGTAGCTGTCCAATGAGCATAATAAGTAACATTTTTAGTTACAGTAGTTGAAGCAGTTATTTGAGTACCGCCTGTAGCTGCTGTGAACCAACCTGCAAATGTATATGAATATTCAGCAGTTGAAGCTCTTGTAGGAGTTGGCAAAGTACCTAAAGTAGCTCCGTGAGTCTTAGTTACAGATGCAGGACTTACTGTACCACCGTTAGCATTCCAAGTAACAGTATAAGATTTAAGAGTAAAGTATGCAGTTAAAGTTTTAACTGATAGCATTACTACACGTTGAGGATTATTGGCATAATGAGTATCATCTACACCATCTGTCCAATAAGCAAATTCATATCCTGTTGCTGGAGTAGCTGTAATGTATACAGCAGAACCTTCTTGCCCTGTAAACGGACTAGGAGAAGTTGTACCAGCTCCAGTAGGAGAAACACTAACTGGAACAGTTATATTATATACAGACCATTTGGCAGTTAAAGTGATATTAGCTGTAGGAGCAAAAGTGTATGTAGCAGAACTAGAAACTTTAGTAGTTCCATTATACCATCCTTCTAATTTATACCCGGTTTTTCTAGTAGCAGTTACAGTAGCATTCTTACCATGTTCTATAGTTTGACCCGCAGGACTTACTGTACCCTTGGTTGTATCATCAGATACTGCATTTACAACATAGCTCTTAATTTGATATTTAGCAACAAGTGTTCTATTAGCAGACATTGTAATAGAAACTTGAAGACTAGAAGAAATCAAATTAGAACCTTCATACCAACCTATAAAATTATACCCTGTAGGAGCAGCTTTCGCAGTAATTGTTTGCGAAGTATCACGATAATAAGTTCCTGTAGCAACACCCGCATTTGAAGCAGAACCAATAGAACATTCTCCAATATTCGTTATTGCAGTTCCAGAGCTATTAAGAGTAGTAGAAGAAACTTTTAAAGTAAACTTATCTTGCTCAGTTTGAGTACAATTTACAGTTTTAGTAATACCACTGACAGTAACAGTAACAATAGTAGTTCTGCTAGCGCCAGGATTTTTACTGGCAGTTAAATTGACAGTTTTATTACCCGTGCCACTCTTAGAAGCAGGGGTAAGCCAAGAAGCAATAGCCATCTTAGTACCCCCCCCTAATTATGAAACCGTCCATTCGACATTAGAAGTAACATTAACTGTCTGAGTTCCACCAGTAGCTTCAAACTCAAGAGAAGTCTTATCTAAATTTAAATAAGGATCTCGAGTAAATTTAGCAATATAAGTCTTAGTTGCATCAATAGTAACACTAAAGTTTACATCATCTGAAACCTTAACTCCATCTTTCCACCAACCACCAAAACTATAACCCTCTACTGCTGTAGCATGAATCGTTGCAGTAGTACCATCAACAAATTCTCCAGAATCAGTAGCTAAATTCTTAGCACTTCCGATTCCTACACCACCTTGCGTAGTATCATTAGTATCAGTTCTAACAATTAGTGTAAACTTATCAGGTTCAGGAATAAGATCACAGTTTATAGTAACTTTAATATTCTTTTCAACAACAAAGCTATACTCATTTTGACTATTTAATGGAACTTTAATTCCATCAACAAGAACATCTCCAAGAGTATAACCAGCACTTACATTAACTTTAATTTTACAAGTCTCACCATCAGCATAAGTTCCAGCTCCATCCATTGTAGCACTTCCATTAGGAATAGCTTCATATGTAACTTGGAACTCGTCAAGAGCATCAACTTCAAATTGAGCAGTTATAGTTTTATTGCTATTAACTGTAATTTCTCTTGTAACAGAAGTGGGAGCACCAGCATCAGTCCATTTAGAGAAATGATAACCATTATCGGCTAATGCTTCAATTGTGACTTTCGTTCCATCAACAATATCTGTGAATGTATGAGAGCCACTATAATAATCACTCCAACTATTGTTTAATTTAGCTCTACACTTTCCACCTGTTCCAGCAACAACTGTGAGTGTTCTCATTACTATCGCTTCAAATGAAGCAATGTGTACCACATTTACGCCCGATTTAGCTGTGAAGTTTGCAGGATTACTTGATGTTTTCTCATTACCTGTAGTCCACTCTTTGAATGTATAATTACCCTTTGGTTGAGCTTCAATTGAATAAATTGAACCAACATTAACCTTAAAGGATTGTTCAGAACTAGACCAATTAGACCAAGAACCATCTCCTATACGATAGCGAGCTTCATTTGTGCCATCAGTTTGTACTGTAATAGTAACTTCTTCTGGTGGGATTTCAGCAAATGTACATGATAAACTTAAATCATCATGAACTGATTGTGAATATGGATTATCAGTAGAATCAGATCCGTCAATAGTCCATTTAGAAAAAGCAAATCCATTATCGGGAACAGCTAACACCTCTAATACATCTTCATCAGCAATACTAACAGAATGTGATACTTTAGCTTCTGAATAAGATCCACTACCAACTTTATATTTACATTTACCATTAGCATTTGCTGTAATAGTAACATTATGATTTGTTATAGGAGGAATATAAACTTCTTTAAAATAAGCAGTATATGTTTTACGATCAAGACCTTCTTCTACAATAATGTTATTCTCATTATTTGGAAGAGTAGCACCTGTAGGAGAAATCCAATTTTCAAATTCATATCCGCTATCAGCTTTACCTTCAATAGTAACAATTGTTTTTTCAGCAGCAGTTACTTCATGTCGAGCAGCCCAACTAGACCAAAGACCTTGAATATCTTTATATCTAACTAAACCATTTGCATTAGCTACAACACTAAACGTAAAATATCTAATGGCTTCAACAAAAGTAACTGTAACAGTAACATCTTGATTAACTACAACACTCCATGTACCATCACCATTATCTGTAATATTACCATCAGATGCAGAAACAGTTCCAACTTTCCAACCTTGAGCAGGAGAAGGAACTATAGTAGCAATCTGACCAACTTGATAAACTCCAGCTCCACTAGCTGTACCTTTATCAGATGGAGTAGTATTTACAGTAACTTTATATGTTTGAGGAGCATTAAGTTCAAAATATGCAGTATAAGTTTCATCTGAATCAACAATAAGATCATATTGAAGATTAGTAGAAACTAGAATACCTTTACTGTTTTTCCAATGAACAAAATGATAACCATCAATAGGAGCAGCTGTTATAGAATGTCTTGTACCTTTCGGGAAAGTACCTGCGCCAACAACATAACCAGCAGTTGCAGGATAAGCATCTACATTAATATAGAAGTTATTAACAGGAGAACCTTCTTTTTCAAATACGCCTATCAAGTCCATATCTTTCTTAATATTGAAAGTCCAATCAGAACTAATAGACATAATCTCATTAGAATGATACTCTTTCCAACCCATAAAGTGATAACCGGGAGCAGGTTTAGCATAAAGTTTAACTTGACTACCAGCTTCAAATTGAAACCTAAATCCATCAGGACTTTCATCAGGCATAATATGAGAACCAGTACAACCCACAATACCACCTTCTTCCGGAGAAGGAGTTAGACTAACTCTATAATAATTACGTTCGATATGACCTGTCTGTAAGAAATCTTGAAGATCCTTAATATAAGTCCAAGCTCTAATATATGTATCTTGACAACCACAAGTATTATTTCTAACACCACGACTAGGATGCACATAATTAGCTTTAAGACCTATACAAACTAAAGTGTCATCTGTGAGAGATTCACTACCAACAATTAATTCTCTATCAATTGCGATAACATTACCATCTGTAGTCAGATTAATCTCACATCCTTTTTCATCATACATATAGTAACAACCATCAGTACGATGATAAAAGAAACGAACGTTATGCTCACGCTTAGGAAATGTACCCGGAGGAAGAACTTGTTTTAACTTGACAATTTTAATATTACATTCCATAGCATTAAGTTTAAACGAAAATAACTACGTAGAACCGTTAAGCTCCACGTAGTTTACAATAGCAACTTAATCAGTTGCAGTATTTAATGCAATGGCATTATCTCCACTGCCTTTAGCTAAAACCTTAATGGCTTCTAATTTAGCAACAACTGCATCAATAACAGATTCAGTACCAACAACAATTTGGAACTTACGTGGACTATTATTATCAGCAGCTATTTCAGGGAATTGATTAAATTCAGCAGTAGATATAACAAGATATGCAACCTTATCAAGACCTACTTTAGGATCAGCAATACCCCATGCTTCTTGCCACTCTTCATTCGGATTCCAACCCATATTAATCAGAGAATAACGTAAGTCTTCATCACTAAGAGCAACATCAGCTAAGAAACCAGACAACTTAGTATGTTCAATAGTAATAGTTCCATTAACCTTTTGATCAGCTAACAAACCAAATACATTAACAGTAAGTTTCGTAGGTTGTTTAGCAACAACTGTAATATTAACACCTTGGGTATCTTTAGCAACTGTAATATCAAACAACTCTTTGTTATAAGCTGTAAGACTCATTGCTTTCTTAATCTTCTCAACAAGACGATCAAGAGTATCAGTTGCATGAATACGAACAGGTATCTGTACAATCTGAGGATTAGGATTAACAGTTAAACCGTGACGATACGGTTCAGAAGAAACAATTTCAATGGCACCACAGAACTCAGCATCTGCATTATATACAATTCCATCCGCAGGTTTAAGAGCGGGATTCGTAATACCTTTAAGAACAACAGTTTCCTTTTGATCAGCTTCAGTATATTTACGAACATTATAAGTGAAATTAAAAGGATTAATATCAACACCTCTTTGATTCACATACCCGCCACTCTTAGTAGGAATTGCAGACATAATTACAAAAGGCTCAGGTCTAGTTCCAGTAGTTTGGAGTTGAGTACCATAAGCAGTACAAATGCCGAGTTGACCATTAGATAACTTAGTATCAACAGTAACATTATCGACAAATGTTTTTCCGTAACTAACAATTCTCATAGTAACGTATTATTTTAAAGAATTACTTTCATTTATAGCAACTTGATAACCGGGATCTTTAAGGATACCAAGAAGCTTCTGTGTAGCAAGGTTAATAATCTCGGTTTTAAACGGAAGTTCAGTAGCAGTATCAGTTACAATATCAAACCCAGTAGGTTGTCTAAGATATGTGATAGCAACATCAGTAATCACAAACGTATCATCCATATCTACTAAAACTCTATTACTTTCTATCGTACATATAGGATGAATGTGTCTATTAAGACGATTGTGATACGTTTGAAGCATATCCCTACGCTGAACATCAGAAACTAAATCCATACCGGCAGATTTGCTCTCTCGCACCTTTGTAACCACTCCGTCAGAAGTGATAACCTCATATAAGCCCGAATAACGCTCGTAGTCGAATTGTACTAACTTAATAGTATATTTATCTCCAACTACAATTAGCTGTGGCGTATCGAAGTAAAACACTAGTGATTCGGGGTAATACTCGTTATTGTAGCGTTCATAAGTCACATTGTAACCTTTTCGCAGCAATATGGAGAACATATAGTTAATGTATTCAAATAGACCCTCTTTACGATAAATCTTAGCAGGATAATGAAACGTAACGGTATCATTACCAATTTGAATAACGAAATCTTCTATATAACCGGGAATAGTTTTAAATAGTTCACTGATATTAACAACGTAAATCCTAGTAGTAACAGATTCAGTTGCTCGATAACGTTTAAACTTATCATATATAACACTTGCATCATAAGAGACACCATGTAGGTAATTCGCAGGTAAAAAAGCGAAGCCTCTATTACCCTCATTTGCGAGAAGGTAAAGAGGACTTCTATATGTAGTCTTTAGCACCTGCAAATCATCGTAATAACGACCAGTCTCTTCAAAGGCTTTAATCTTTTGCGTAAGCAGTACGTCAATAGCTTCATTAAGAGCAATATCAATATACTGCGGACGAATGGATTCTTGCCTATTAGCATTAATCTGCTGAATCTTTTCATTTACAGCGATATGTGCTTCTTTACAACTACTATACATACTGACAGCTTTTTTATTAATTTAGAACCGAAGCTTTATAAGCAGTGAAAAGTTGAGCTTTATATTCAACATTTTCAGGAGCAGCTAAATAAGCCATAACACCTTCAACTGATGAACCAAGAACAACTTCCGGACGCACAGTGTCAAAATAATTATCACCATCTTTAGTGATAACTTGTGCAGCTAATAGCTTATAGACCTGTGCCATTGCTTCTACATTCTTATTATCAAACAGAGAAATAAACGCATCTGCATTTGTTTGTGAAAGTTCAGCTACAGCCGTCTGCAAATCTCCATGTTCCATCTTGATAATCGAAAGAGTATCAGCAGGAGCATTGCAAATAAGCATATTGCGAATACGCTTGTAAGAAGCCTCATCACCTGTGAACAACTGAGCCAACTTAGTAGCAGTATTAACAACAGTTTTGGTTTTAGCATCTTTCATACGTTTAACATCTTCAATACTATGCAAATAAAAACGAATATTAGTTGATTTCTCAACATCTTCCGGTTTATTAGCAACAGTAGAAGTTAGAAGAGCTAAACGCCAAATGATATAGTCTTGAGGTTTAATCGGAGTCATATACATATACAGATTCTCTTCATGAACCGCAATACCATCACCAAACAGCATAGCATCAAAAATAGCTTTCTCTAATTTATTAGGAGTAATATCTGTATTAATGCTATTTTTCTTAGCCCATTCAAAGATAGCATCACGCTTAATAGGATCATTAAGTGAAAACTCCCAACCAGTTTCCAATTCATAACCCTGAGCAGGAACTTCTACAGTAGAGTTCTTTAAATGCTTAAGAACGAGATCTTGAAAATTAACATTGCGACTATCAGAAGAAGCCCCAATGATAGTAGGAAGAATAGAAGCCATCTCAGCAGTTTTACTAGATAAAGTAAGAACAGCTTTAATACTTGGACCGAAGATTGTATTAAAAGCACCAATACTTTTCTGATTCACTACTTGAAACATAGTAGGATTCAGCTTTAAAGCTAAGGTTATTTTGCGTGAGTATATCATATAGTTTATACTTTAATCAGTTTATACTTTACAATAATCGTAATGTACGCTTATTCAAAAATCATTTCAGCCCAGAAAGAAGTAGTACCATTAAGCATATTAATACCTTGAGAAGACATAACTTCATAGGTAGCAATATCCTCACGTGTACTTAACATCTTATTGTAAGCACCCCATTCTTTCGGAAGAGGAGTAATACCTTGGTAAACACCATACAAGTATTCACGACCTTCTTCACAAACAAGTTGGATATTAGGTTCACCTGAAGTATTATCAACAGAATGATCCAAGAATACCATAGTATATGAAGTAACAGGGAAACCTCCATACATACGACCGTTCTTACGATCCATTTCAGCACGAGAACCGCTATCGAACAAGTCAACAACTTTAACTGAAACGGTAGCTCCAGAGTAATGCTTATATTGATTAAAGTAAGCACCATAACTCAAAATACCACCACGACTTTGAATCTCCTTTGCACCAAGTTTATCGAAGTAACCGTTACCAATAGCTTCATTCTTGATACATTGTTGGAACATCTTAGAACCACCTTTACCGGTATAAAGAACAATATTCTTATTACTCAAATCAATATCATTACGAACTTCAAAGATACGAGAAAGAATCATATCAATAAGCTCAATAGTCATGAATGAGTATTCGAAATAGTTTCCGAATGCAATAAGAATATCACGAACTCCAGCACCACGAGGAATAGGTTTATTTGAATGTTTTTCTTGGTTATGAATAACACCATTAATATCACGATTATAAGAAGAGAACCACAAGTCTTCCTCTAATAAACGTCTGCGCATAAACTCGAATTGACGCATTTCATAAGGCATCCAAAGAGTACCTTTAGAACCATCATCATAATCAAGTTCAAACTCAGTAACGATATTAGCGATATTACCGGTAATAATCTTAGAGAAACGATGGAAACCAAATTGGTTAGTCATTTCACTCCAAGATTCAGCAGTACTACGAGAACCAGTTGATAATTCACCAGCAATCGTAGGAGCGCCCATACCCCAATATTTACCTCTTTCAAAATTGCTAAGATCAATGAACTCATCCGGATTACCACCAAGTATGATCATCTCATAGATATAACCACCACTTGCAGTTTGCTCACCATCCGTCTGCATACGTACAAGATGTTTTCCATCAGGAGTAATAGCAGAGTATTGATAAGGAATCCAGTTATCTTGGAACTCAGCTTTAAAAGACATAAACCCTTTACCGGGTGTTTGAGTAGGCGTAATTAAACGCACAATCGGGGAAGTAACAGTTGGTTTCCCCATAATCTTCCATTTATACTGAGTATCACCAGCATTAATAGGTTTCTTACGAGAGATATTCCCTTGACCTTCTGTAAGAGAAAGAAGAGGAAATTGATTACTGTTCCTACCCCAAAGATAAGTAAGAGATTTATTCAAATCGACAGCACCAAGAACATTAAAGTTCAATAGCATATCGGCATCACTATAAACCTCTTTGGAATACTGTTTTTTTCCAATTTCTCTAAGCATAGTTACGATAATTATTTATTAGAATCAACAATACCACCGGGAACAACAGGACGTCTATTAGGATTAACTTTAGTAGCTCCACCTTGGGTAGATACCTTAACTTTAGGTTTACCACCAGAAGTAATGTTCAAACGACGAACATTCTCTTGTCGTATAGATGCAGCAGCAAGTTGACTAATATCAGCACCGAGTAAATTCCGCAGTGCTACCATAGCGAACGTTTCATTATCAGCAAGCATATCAAAAACATCTTTTTGAGCTTGCGTATAAAGAGAATCTCCAATTTCAACAACAGGAGCAGTAAGGTATTTCACAAGATCTTTACGAGTAAGAATTTGTTCTTTACCATTTACAGTTCTCTTAACACCAGCTGTCGGAATAACAAGACCTCCGATAGTACCTTTATTAACAATCTTATCATAAAGCGAATCAGGAACATTAAGTACCTTAGCTTTACCATGATCATCATAAGTAATACCATAAGCTTTATCTAGTTCATCTTGTTCAGCTTTCCATTGCGCTTCTTGACGAGCAGTAGCTTCTTCAATTTCACGTTTCTGATTAGCAGCAAGATAATCAAGACTTTCTTTAGCTGTTTCATTTAAAACTTTATCAGCTTTAGAAAAACGAATAATACGATCAATTTGAGTATCTGATGTACCTTTACGTTTTTCAGCAGAACGAATAATAGCTTCAAGTTGAGCTTCAGACTTATCCTCAATACTCATCGTAGTCCAATCAACATGATTAGCAAAACCATCGAGTGAACCATAAGTTTGCTTATATAAAGCAGCTTGATGAATATCAGGATTAGCACGGAAGAAATTAGTAATAGCTTCTGATTCAGCTTGATGTCTAGCAATTTCAGCAATATCAGCATCACGTTGAGCAAGACCTTCAACAGTCATCTCATATTGCTTAGGAGTACCATCAGCATTTACAGGAGTTAAACCGGAAATAGCAGAAATAGCAGAAACATCAATAGTTTCTTCTTGTTGTTCAGCAGCAGCAAACTCATCAAGTTGATCTTTAGTATAAACAATTTGCCCATCTTTAACTGCATTACCTTCTGCATCTAATTCATATTCAACATCACCGTCATCAGTTGTTAGAATAATCTTATTAGCATCTCCAGTTTCTTTATTTGCATCTTCATTAGCTTTAGCAGTAGCTTCTTCTTCAGCTTTACGTTTAGCTTCTTCTTCCGCAGCTTTGCGAGCTTCTTCTTCAGCTTTAGCTTTATCCTCTGCTTCTTTAGCAGCTTTAGCAGCTTCTTCGGCAGCTATTTCTTCAGCAGTTTTGGTAGTAGTACTATCAGTAACACCACCGGGAACAATAGGATTTGGCATAGTGTTTTCTCTTTTATAAATTAAGTTATAACAATGACAAATGTAGTAATAATAAATGTATTCAAAACATCAATAGAAATATAATCTTCAAAAGCGTCATCACCGGACGTTACAGAACCTTTAAATATTCCAATTAATTTCCATTGATTTTAGGCTCAAATGCAGCCATTAGAGAACACCAATTTTTAGCTGATATTGCAATTCATTTTTCTAAAAATCGTGGTTCACGTTAAGACTTTTGTGGCTTATTTGCATTGATTCGATTCATACGCTTTTGTTCTTCGAACTTGGCACGCTCTAGATTAGCTCTATCAATATCTAAGTTTAACTTAGTCATTTTAAGATAAGCGTCAAGAGAATTAGCATTACTCTCATCTTCACTAATATAGCCATTACCATCTTTATCTACTTGAAGTTTTGCGTCATTAACAATAATCTGAGTAAGATTACTATCAGCCGCAATAGCTTCTTTAGAGTCACGATCTAATTGAGCTTGTTCAGCATCAAATTTGCGTTGAGCTTCGGAATTAGCAGAACGCATTTGTTCAATCTCTGCATCCCATTTCTTTTGAATCTCTTCACGTTCAAGTTCAAACTTACGTTGAGCTTCAACAGCTTCTTGAATATATTTGCGTAAAGAAGCAACGTTATGATTACAAACAGCTTCAGCAGCTACATCAAAATTACCATTCTGTGCAGCACTAAAAGCAATTTCTTCAAGTTTACGAACTTGTTCATTGAGTTCAGCAGAATTACCAACAAAAATACCAAAATTAGAATTAACAAAATCAGTTCCATTAACTCTAACTTGAACAACTTCATTAGTATTAGGATCAACATAAGAACCTTCAAAGTCATCAATCCATGCAATCTTAGCAGCATCAAGATTAGCTTCCATATCACGAGAACGGAATGAATCAAATATCTTTAGCGACCATACAGATCCCATAAGAGCTTGATTAAGTCCCATCTCAGTAACAGCTTTACCAGCTCTAGCTTGAATATCTCCTGCACGTTGATCATTCATATTAGCTAATTCATACGCTTCTTGCTTAATGGATTGCTTAATTTGATTAAGAACAGTTAAGTAATTAATCATAGTAGTATTAGCAATTTCTTTAATAGCTTGAAGTGAAGGTTGTTGTTTAGCTATTTCGCTGTCATCAAAGACTAAAGTACCATCTCGATTGGCTGCATCAAGACGCTCTTCCATAGTCATATCATTAGTATCAGCTAAGAAACTTTCAGGAATCAATAGCCACGAACGGAACTTCATAATAGTACGTTCTTCTACTAATGTATAAAGACGATAAAGAGCAAGATAAGGTAATAAGCGATAAGGAATAGGTTTAGGATTATTAAGAAGCATAAGACGACTTAAACCATTATAAGGTAACTTACAATGATTAAGATTATTAACTTCTTCACGTTGAACTACACATGGTTGAGCTTTAGTATATACTCCCCAATCTTTATCACCAAAACGATACGCTTCCCAACATTGAAGAACATATGTATATTCAATATCAATATCACCTATAGTAGGATCTAAAACATAATCTTCATCTACCACTTTTTGTTCAATTTCACCATAAGCATTAGTATAACTAAGAATACCCCGTTTCATAGGAATCTTAAATACACAATGATGAGCTTTGAGAACCCCGGTAGAGGGCAGGGTGTGGTAGGGAGCGGAACTCTGTGTATCAATAGTAGGATTAAAAGCAATCTCTCTAGAACGAAGCATCAAAGGAGTAATAGCATATTCGCCAGTACTTTCATGATTATGAATTATATCCTTAATATAAGCAATATCCTTTTTAGAAAGAATTTCTTGATATTCACCAATAATATCATTGATGTTTACCTCAAACTCTCTCATACCATAATCATCATCTTCAACAAAAAGATTACCACTATCAATACGATAATATTCAAGAGGAGAAATAATTTCAAAGATAACATCATTATATCTTACATCACGATATGAATATACACTTTCAGTACAGAACCAATAATAGAATGCTTGAATATATTTCTCATTAGCTCTTATGAGAGAATTAAGTAGATCAAGAGTTCTCTGACCTTTAAGAGCTTCCTCATCAATCCAATCCTTAGCAGCTTCTTTCATAAAATCCTCAGCTGATGGAAGTTCTTTAGAAGGTTCACCTGTTTGAACTCCATTAGCATTCATGATGTTTATAAATTGCTGACGAAGAAGAGAATCAAGTGCAACTCTAAGATCTTTATTACGCTTAGTTACAATATCAATATCAGCATTATAAACTTGATAATTATTATAGGTGTTAATGAACTCTCCTATATATTTCTCTTTAATAGGAGTAATAAAATCAACATCTCTAATCTTACCGGGCAAATCTTCTTTTCTACCATTAACAGAATTATAAGTCGCCATGACATACTTATAAGTAGATTCATCTACAATACCGTTAGCGGCATCAAGAAATGCTTTAATTTCTGCTTTATCATTATTTGAATGAGCAGTAGCAATAACCCAATCGCACATAGCTTTAGTCCATTTCGGAGTACGCTTAGTAGCTTCTGAAACAAACACATCAGGTTTTTCTAAAGAATTAGGAATCTTAGAAGCATTCATTTAACGACGATTTAAACGATTTGCAATACGTCTGCTATTATCTTCTTTATTACCTTCAACAAGACGCTTAGTATTTAAAGAGTCTGCAAGAAAGACATACATAGCAACAATAGCAGCACTAATATGGTCAAAGTTACCTTCAGCAGTAAATCTCTGACATTCAAGTAACAGACGAACACTACCAATAAACTTTAGTCTACGAATAGGATTCCCCTCATCTGTATAACCTAAAGGTTCATAAATAAACTCCTTTAGCATACGAAGACCATTATACTTTTTATCACCATCACCAATTACAATACCATAATCGTTATTGTTAGGATTAACTAACTTACGACTATTCATGTTAGTTGGATCAAGCATTAAATAACGTCTTAGTTTATATTTAATGAAGTTAGATACAGTTTCACCTGTACCAGCTTCGGGACAACATTCAGCATTATATAAAAGACACATACCCATCGTAAGTATATCGTTTTGTTCCATTGTATCCATACGACCTATATATTCGCATACTAAGAGCTTTTGATTCGGATATGGAGTAATTGTATTACTTCTCATCCATACTTGCGCAGAATAAAGAGAATGTTTATCTGTAACGTCTTTTTGTGCCTTATCTACCTTATATGCGTCCACTACTGTAAAATATAAATCTTTAGGTACTTCTCCATTTACCAAGAAAGGGCGATAGTACATTCTAACACAACCATGAGTATCATCACGAGAACCATGTGGAACTTGATTAACAAATTCATGGAATTTACCTTTACCAAATATATCTCGTTTAATACATTCGGCTCTAGGTATAAATTCAGCTCTATTTGCACCTCCTAAATCATTTACAACAATCCAACCATCTTGAAAGAATCTAGTTGCATTATCATTAATTAAATCCGAAACATGAAGATTCAACTCCGGAGATGCGAACATATTCTCCGTTGTATTAATGAATGCTTCGGCAGGAGTATTAGCCCGTTGAGCTTTATAAATTATATGAGTTTCACTATCATTATTATGAAAATGATTCTCTTTATCTTGTTTATCCCAAGCATAAGCAGTGAATATAATTGAATTACCACGTTCAACATACGGTTCACAATCCCATACTTGTGGAAAGAAGAAACCACATACTTCATGACGTTTATTAATATCCCATACATTTTCCATGCAAAGCATCTTATTCATCTTAGGATTATAAAATGCTTTACTAAATGCAGCCCAGTTAGCACCTTTAGTACCACCCGTACCATAGACACGTATGGTACCTACAGATATAGCACCAGATTCAGTATTAGATAAAGTAACATCAAGAGCTTTTTGTAAGTTAGGACACTTACCTGCTTCCTCAAAGTCAATCTCAATAGCTTTCTTACCTACAGCGGCAGATTCATTCTTACCTATAGCAACACTATAAAGATTAGAAAGCCAACCAAAATTCTTAAGACCTTTCGTGGATACACGATAACCCAATAAGATGTCATCAATGGACTCGGATATGAACCCACGACGCCAAAACGTATGTTCTTCAAAATGATCAAGACATTTCTTAGCCATAAATGTAGTAGCACCTTTATCAGTAAGATAAGCTAATTGATCGGCAGCAAGTGTAACAGTAACATTAGGAAATAAGTTTATAGTATTTGCAGCTTGACTACCACGTTTATAAGAGAAACCTTTACGACGAGCTTTAGCTTTAGTAAGATGAAATTTATTATTAGCAATAAACTCATCTATTTTGAAATTCCAATAATCACCATCCCAATAACGAGGAAAACCCATAACAGTTTCAACGTGTTCAGCACCTTCTCTTTTAAGCTTTTCTCTTTCTCTAGCGTTAGGTGTACGTTCAATTCTACCATAATTAAGATAAGTATAATGAGCCCCTGTAATGCGCATAGGCTTAAGCAAAAGATCTCGCTCTTCATCAGTAGTAGCTTTATCGAAAAACTTAGGAATATCTTTATAATAAAGTTTAGCTTTTATAATAACACCTTTTTTACGTCTAGATGTTTCTCTTTGCCAAAATGATTCATAAGCGGGAGTACTAGGATCATAATCGCAATAAGTACCATATTCATCAAAAGTATCAGCAGAACGAGAAAGTCTTTCAATATTAATAACAATGAAGTTAATATTCATAAGAATACCACCCGAGTTACCAATAAGAAAATCATTATCTGGATCATATAAAGGTTTATTAGTAATATAACTAATACCTTCTGATGCTTTAGGATATTTACTCTTATCTTCACAAAGATAATCTATGAAAGGAATATCCCCACGTTTATATCCCCATTTATTCTCAGGTGCAGCATTAATACCATCACAACTATTTTTCCAATAAGCATGAATAAACATGAAGTTATCAATAGCATCTTGAGAAAATTCATATTTACTATTCATAACCTAATCAATTATATCTATACCGCTACCAACACCATTATCTATTTGATTATTAACATCCATAGAAGCAGCAAGCTCTTTACCTCCACGTACAATAGTTTTTCTAAGTTTAGACTTAATGTAATTATCTTCAGCTTCTTTAAGTTCTGCAATAAGTTTAGGAAGATCTTTACCCATCTTAGTAATCTCACGCATATAATTAAGCATACCTCCGATTTCATCTTTAGTAAAAGAATCTTTCTTTAGATCATTACGAAGATTTTGATTCATAACTGCCATTAAATCTTTACCAGCTTGAAGAGCATTAACAGTTTCAAAAAACATCTGACCAACATAATTAATGTTATGCTCTATAAGCCAATTGATAGCATCAACCATATCTTTAGTAGGTCTAAAATCAGAATTAAGTTGAGCAACTTCAATAGCATAATCAAAAGCTTTTTGATCTTTTAAACCATTACGATGTATATATCCATCTTCATCAGCATAACAATCAATAAACTTAAATATCTTATACATTAGCTCTCTATCATTATGCCAATCATTATATATAGTAGCAAGAACAGGAACTTTAAGAATCTGTTCAACATTAAGAATAAGTTTAGAGCCTTCAACTAACCATACGTGTAATGCCATAATCAATAGTTTTATCTGTTTTATTACGAGCAACAAAAAAGCCCGTACCAACTTAATGATACGGGCAAATATAAGAATTACTTCTTAAATACAAAATATAAGAATAACAAAATAAAATCTTTATAATAACTATTACTTTACCATATATTATTAGTAACCAAATTAATAATTTCAGTTCCTTCCCTCGATACAATAATATTTTCCTCTTGATCATCAGCACCACTATAAACATCACAGTTAATACTTAATGCTTTATTACCGGAACCTTCATCAAGAGTAACAGTTACAAATGATTTTTTCATATATCAAAAATATTAATCGGATATGAAAAAGAATTTTATTTGTACCAATGTAACATAAATTCAAACTGGTTATCGTTCGTAGTATTTAAACTCATAGGTATAGGAGAATCTGGATATTGAAGAACTTGCAAAGCAAATTGATGTAAACTTAGATAATCAACGTCATCATTGAAAACGTACTCTTTACAATTATAAGGATGTTGAATAGTTTCTGCAATAGGTACTATATCATTACCAACAATCTGAACACCATCACCAGAACCAACGGTATCAACTCCCCTCCAAAATACTAATTTATGTTCTTCAAGAGTATAAGCATACGTAATCAAAGCTAAATCTCCCGAAGTATTGTTATCTTTATTCATAAATAAAGCACCAGACAAACACCAATATTCCATAGTAGTATCTGTAAATACAATATTTAAATTGAAATCTTCACCTGCAATACTAATAGATTTACTTGGATAAGCCATAACATTTGCTAAATTATAAACTAGAGGACCTCTATCATTAGAAAAATATAAACACTCAAATTCAGTAATAACATTAGTTTTAGTTAAGTAAGCATTATAGAGATCTATCCTAATATTTTGCATGGAAGCAAACTTACTAGCAACAGAAGTATCTCCATCTACAGATTGTACTCCAACAAAAAAGTTACTTGTATCTGATAAACCATCTCTAGTTACATCATCTATCGAAGCAATATTATTAGCTTGCAACAATATAGTTCTAGTTCCACTAGCCGTAGCATCACTAATGCAAGTACACTCAATAAGATTGTTACCCAATGCAATAACAAAAGTTTTATTTTTATACGAATCACCAGCTTGTTTAACAGCTACAGTTTTTGATACCTCCCCCCCAGATACCGTTAAAATAGTAGATCTTTCATCTCCACTATTTTGTCCACAAACAACATCAAAAGAACCATTATTAGATCCAGAGTCATTTGCAACTTCAACAAAATCTTTATTCATATCTTTAGTTTTACTTATTTATCAATAAAAGTTTCAAATTGTTTCATAAACAAAGCAATTTGAGTAGCATAAGCATCCACTACATATTCAATATCATTAGCATAATCTTCATTAGCTTGAACAAATAAACAATGAACATACTCATGCCAAAAAGTTTGATTTTTAATAGAATCAGGAACAACAACACCTCTATCAGATTCTATAACATAGATTCTACCAAGAACATGATCTGAAAGACCATATTGAATACCTTGAGTAGATTGATAAGATACTTCTTTCATATTATGAACAATATATCTTACATTACCTACATTAATTCTATCAGGATAAGGGGTATTATATTCCCATTCAAAAGTACTATCGTCAAACCAATTCATAAAAAGCCAACTTAAATGAGCATAAGCTATATCATCTAAATGAGCTTGTTTACCATTAGGAAATTCTTTATTAAGATTAAGTTCATTTGTAATAATAATAAAGAATGCTCTAATAGCTTCTCTAAGCATAGCAGTTGAATCTAATGAATCATTAATTTTAACGTTACGTTCATCAAAATCAATTTCAATACGATCAACATTAGCTCTAACGAAAGTATAATCAAAAGGACCAATCTTTAAAACAATTCCATCCACTTTTTCGTTTAATTCAGTAGAATCAAAAGGATTACTAAAAACAGTTCTCATACTAAAATTAATAATACAATGAATATAACATTTAAACCAATAGAACAACTACCAATCTTAGACCAATTAGCAGAACGACGCATATACTTCTTAAGATCTTTAAGCATATCTTTATTATTCTTTTCAAGATCAGCAATAGACTGCTTATAAACGTTCGCTTGGTTTATAAGAGTATAAAGAGTATGCTTTAAATTATTAATAAGAGTATCTTGTCCAATAACAATATTCTTTAAAGATTTACATAAAGCTGCATCATATTCTCCTTGTTTAAGTAGAATTGCAATCTTACGGTTATCTTCAAGAGTATATGTAATAACAGTATCTTTACAAACTTTCAATTCTCTGCCGTATATATCTAGTGATACTATCATCAGAAATAATATAAACATCAGAGAAGTTTTCAATATCTTTTTCATACTTTATAATAGTTTTATTAGTATTAGCTTTAAGGCTATCTATAATACGTTCTTGCTTTATAGCATATTCCTCCAAAGCAGATATGACCCTATTAAAAGAATCCAGAGTATGATAAGGAATATTATTTGTATATATTCTTTCTTCTTCATTACATTGGATTACATTAGTAACTATTAGCAATAAAAAAAGGAGTGCTATTAACACTCCTCGAAAATTGACTTTCATAATCAATCGAAATCAGATATATTAACCAAAGTATACGTGAATGAATTTCCATACATAGTAGCGGCTTTCTTAACAAGAGGAATAAACTTATCCTCATAATCACGAACTGATTCAAATACTTGACAACCTGCTGAATAAAGACCAATAGTATTAACTATTTTCCATTTAGAAGCACGATGTATATTAATACCACACATTTCAAAAGTAGGTTCATCGGAAATCTCAATATCACCATCTCTTCTAGTAATACGAAAAATAGGCAAAGGTTTAACTTGAACTAAAGCATCATAATCACCTTTATGTTTACCTAATTTAAATGCACCTTGAAATTGGCCTTCATCAAGAATAGCACAACCTTTAGAATTAATAGGTTTAATCAAATTCATATCTGAAGGATCAGTAGTAATAGAATACCAATCATAAATCCATTTACCATTTAGATTAGGATGAGCTTCATTAGCTTTATAAAAAACTAGAAGAAGATCATTAAAATGTTTGGTATCAGTAATATCACATCTAATACCCCAAATATTAAGATTATAGTTGCCTTTATCATAAATGATAAAACCATGTCTTTTAGCAATCTTACGAAGAATATCAATGTCGGTTCGAGCAATGATGTCATCATAAGTTATCAAAGCATTTGTTAGTTCACTCATAGTTACTTGATATTATAATTAAACAAATTTGTATTAGCTTTACGTTCTTTACTTAATTGAGCAAGTCTATAATCACAAATGGCTTTAACTTCTGCTTTAAGATATTTAATATCAACAAAAGTAATAACTTCCTCATGTGGCATATCATCGGGAATCATAGGATTCTCAACAGTTCTGATATGACAAAGCATATTACCAAGACATTTAAATCCCCATTGTTCAATCAAATAATCATACATACTTAATTGAAGAGAATAATGAATACCAGTTGAATCTTGAAGATGATTTATAGGAAACAACATAGTTTCATTAGTGATAATATATTTATCTAAATCAATTGTACCATCTGCTTTCTTTGCCCAATAACCACCTTCAAATCGAATAGGTGCTTTATTAGTTTTCCAATCAAGAATAAAGAACTCATCACCTTTAACGAATAAAATATCAACAAGACCTGAAATCAAATACTCTGGATGATAAACACCAATCTCAGCATAAATCTCAAATCCCATAGACACCATCTCACTTATAAAAGAGTATATTTGAGGGTATCTATCAGCAATACCTACAACTCTAAAATAATCAAGATCAAGTCTACCGTAACTATGAGTTCTTATAATATCATCAATCGTATAAATACGACCATTAATAAAACCATTTGCATTCAAATAGTAGTTATTACATCTTTTAACGCATTGTTCTAGGAAATTATGCTTTTCAGTTCCCTTAGCACAAGCCTTTTCAGTTTCAATTTTCCATTCAGCAAGAATCTGTTTAACAGTCTTACCTCTATATCGAATATATTTAGCGTAATTACGATGCGTAGGAGGAACAGGTCTACTGCCAATATTAGCACAAGCTTCAGCAATAGCTTTCCAATCCTTTTGTTCTACAAACTTACCGATAATTGTAGTCGTAGATATATACTCTCTATCAAGAGCATCTGTATATTTATGCTTTTCCTCGTCGAAGAATATCGGCAAGTCTCTGGGTATAATCTGCGTCATAAGCTGCTTTATCAGTAAGTTTAAGAAATCGTTTAGCACGAAGACGTTCATAGAATTTTCTATGACGTTCTTTCATATATTCATGACCAAGTGAAGTCATCTTATTAAAATCAAAACCACACTCAGCATAAATTTGATAAGTTTCAGGATGAATCCAATGACGACCAAAAGAAGGAACGTCTATATCTCTATCTACACGTTGCATTGCAGTAAGAACCGACATCCACTGACTATCAGCAATATCATTAAGAAAACGTTCAAAATCTTCACGATTACGAACAAACGTAAGAAAATCTCTACACCAAATTTGTTCATCGGTATAACGTTCAATATAATTCTTACCACCTTTAACTTTATAATAGAATCTTGTAGGAGTCTTTCTTTTACTATCTACAATACCAACAATCTTTTCATATAACTTTGTAACTTGTAGAGGATATAAACGCGCACCTTTAGCCATAATAGAATAAACTTAATAAATCACACCACCAATTTGATTTAAATTGATAAGATTACATTCCCAAAACTCAACCTTACCATCTTCACCAATAATCATTTTAGAACGACTATCAAGAACTGGACGTCCATCAACAACTTTAATATTTCCTTCACCACCAAGAACATCAACAAGTTTATTTTCAAGATTAGTAATCTTAGAACTTAAAGCAACACCTTTAGCTCCATAAGACATATCAAGAATAACTTCATGTCCTAAAGAATCAATATCTGAATCTACCGGAAGAGCAATAACATAAATAGATTTAGGAACCTCTCTATCTACTTTCATAACGTCAGTAACTTCAAGAGGTGACATTTTATATTTCATAGCAACAATAGCCCTACCACTAGATACTTGAATATTACAAAGAGAATGTTTAACATCACAAATATCATTAATGTTATAAGCTCCTGCTTGAATCTTAGCAATTTTAAGTTGAATTGAATCCATAGTTTAAATATTTACTTTATTAGATAATTCGGTTTAAGATTTATAACTTGAATATATTCATAAGCATATCCATTCATATATATTGTAGTAGTATAAACAACTTGGGAATTACTAGGAGTAACTGTAATCATAACTTTAAATTTAAAAGAACCTCGTTAATCAGAAGTGGTTTTGGTTGCACGAAGTGTTACGAGAATGATCTTAACAGAGAGGACTTCTTCATAACGAGGTTCATACATGGCAAAAATTTATCCAAACTATTCACCAATAAATGCTTTCGTAAAAGCGGGATTACCCGTAATAGCAGCGATGTCTTCAGTTACAGCTTTACTTAGTAACCCCGCTTGAATATGAACAAAACTCGGATGAGCAAATGTATGAAATAATTTGATAATACAAGCGGTTGTTTGAATATATTTTTCTGAAACTAATATTTTTCTGTTTTAGCAATAGTATTCATTAGAAATACCATTTGAAATACCGTCTTCACCTTGCCGCCATCCTATGCACTCGTCACGAGATTCTGCAAAAACAATGCACACAATCAGCAAGAGCATCTTCAATACCTCTTTGTTTATACGTGCGTACACGTACGTGCGCTATGCGGAGCTTTGCAATATATACAAGAATTAATAAAGAAATAAATAAGAATAATAAAAGGAACATCTTCACCTACTCAATTTCTCGGAGCGTAATATGTATTTAATTATCCTCAAATAAACCTCATAATAACCTCTCTTACACTCCTACTCACTTCCCTCTAATATACCCCCTATAGTCCCCCTTTCTTTCTCCCTTCTCTCTTCCTCTCTTTCTCCCCTTCTTCTCTCCTTTTCAAGTAACATAAGAGTTACTTAAAGTAACATTATATATATTTGTATCTCTATTATCTCTTTCTTTAGTAAGTACATTACACTTAGAGTTTCTCTAAGTATATATAGTAATAATAAGAATAACATTAAGTAAACTTAGAGTATATATAATAGCTCCGGCTCGACCGTCTGCAAGATTCATCGAAATATCAATAATATCTTTAGTAATATTAATAACATAATTATTAACATCTGCAATAATAACATTAATATGCGGAGCTTTGTAGATTCCCATATAAGGAACTATGTGGAGCTTTGCAGACCCCGGTAGGGAAGAAGGACTGGTAGCGCGCGGAGCATCTGTGGCAGCAATAACTTTAATTATATCATTAGAAGTATTAGTAAGATATTTTGAAGTATCATTAGTAGTATCTATAATATTCGCAGAGGATTGCATAATATCTTTATCATTAGAATTAGCACTAGCATCAACAAAATTCCTCTCGTGACCACAGCTATCTCTCTACTGGGGATTACAAAGCTCTACAGAGTTATTATAAGTTCCATGAGTAATATGTGTATTTTTTGCAGCAGATATTATTTTAGTAATAATAGAAGATTTGATTTAAGTTTACTTTAAGTTTACTTATAATATAAGCAATAATATATGCAATAGTATATTCAGTATAACTTAGAGTAATATCAGTATTAGCAATAGCGTCTTTATAGTTCACTTTAGATTTTTGGCAGTTTATAAAGCAAAATGTCTTATTGATACTGCTAGTGATACAGATGGTTATTCTAATTATTCTAGAGTTAATTTTAATTATACTTTATATACTTAGAGTATTTCTATTACAACAATGGCAACAAAATTTATTAGAGTTACAAAGGGCAATTCTTAAGAGTTTACTTATAGACTTACTAGAGGCTTTATTAGAAGTTTTATTTAAGTCTTTTCTAAGACTCTTAATGTTTTGGTTATAAATGGTTTTGATATTTATTATCTTATTGTTATTTCTATTTGAATTGCTATTTATTTTTATATAGGTATTTTTGCTTCTTTTACTCATGTATAAATTTCGGTATGAGAGGGTCTGATGTGGATGTTATTCTTATTGGTTCTTTTATTGCAGTTATTATTGAGTTTGCTTATATTATAGGTTTTAAGAATATGGGTTTTATTTCTATTGAGTCTTCTATTGCTATTATGGATGGGTTTGTTCATAGTAGGAATTTGGTGTGAGTGCTTGAGTTAGGGGACCTCCTTATACGACAGCACACCCTTCTAATGCTTGGGGGAATAGCCCCGTCGATGATTCATGAGGAATGATTTTCCGAATTGGAACTGCAATTTTCCATAGAGATGTTGCAGTTACAATTTCTATTTCTCAGCGACAATCACCGTTAAAAGGCATAGAATTAATTCAATTAATAATAATTAGAACCTCGCAATGTAAAGGTAATTGCTATTTGTGTTATGAATACTTTAATTAATGCACCGGAAACTAAGAAGTTGAATGCAGTTGTATTGAATAGTATTAGTGTTCTTAAAGCTACTGATGATTCTTCAGAACGTTATCTAGTAGATTGTAATGATCTTCAAGGTAATATTGTTGAAAGATTATTTATTGGTAAGAAGCTATTTGATAGAATTGATTCACTTGTTGGTAAAGTAGTTGATATTGTCTATAAAGAGTGTATTGCTGGTGTTACTCAGTGGATTGATGAAGATGATATTAATGAAGAAGTTCAGTTTCATACTGTAGATCATAAGCAAGTAGTTGATATTGTTAAAACTAATGATATTAATCTATTGATTGCTTGTAGTAAAGCTGGTATGAAAGATATGTATAATGATTTAAAACTATTGAATCAATGAGAATTACTAGAGTTATTGTGAAGTGCATCATCATATTGGTGGTGCTCTTCTTGTTATCATTAGGTGAATCTATTACTGAATTGATTGCATCTAATATTAATGGAGATTTATTTATTGGTTGCATTTGTGGAGTTATTATTGCTATTATTATTATGTCTATTGTTAAACCTAACAATATTGATTAAGTTATGGAAAAAGTTAATTATTTTGATCTTTCTATTCATGAAAGAATTAATCTTCGCAGTGGATTTGATATTCCTGTTGCATATGAAGGTAAAAGAGATTATAGAGGTAAACTTATTACTAGATTCGCTGATTGTATTGATATGAAATATTTACGTAAAGTAGCTTGTTCAAGAGAATATAATATAGATAGATTTTATATATCTCTTAGAACTAATAAGTAATCTAAGAATAGAGCTAGTATTAGAAATAATGCTAGTTCTATTTTTTTTATACTCTACAAACTCCGTCTAATCAACACGACTAACACCCTTATTGTACTTGGCGGGCATGGTGCTTGTCTTAATAATTCTAAAACTTAACATTATGGCAAACGAATTAAAAACTCCGATTAGACATTCAGTTATTGGTGAAATCATTTCTGTTAAAGATATTAACAAAGATGACTATAAAGAAGGTAAATTCAAACATGATTGTAAGATTGTTCGTGTTGATCCTTTGAATGGTAGTCCTCTTGTTGATGTTTATATCACAAATGACCAGTATAATCAATACGGTTTAGCTCCTATTGTATTCGAAGGCAATGTTGTTAATTTTACAATTGATGAGAATATTGCTGGTGAAACTGGTTATATTGATCCAGATACTGAAGAGTGGACATATCATGAAAAGAGCTTCAACAGTTTTGCTGGTGCTGACAACGTTGGTTCTTTAGGTCTTATTGGTGTATTTGGTAAACTTGGTGTTGGTGCAGATATGGTATCTACGTTTATCAAGAGTATCGAAACTGCACGCTCTCAACGTAAAGCTGTTGTTAAACCTAAAGTTACTACCGAAGATGTGGCAACTGAGCAAACAGAAGATGCTGCTTAATTGATTCATAATAGTGCTGAGTATTCTTACTTGGCACTATTTACCCTTTTTATTGTTTAATAAACCGACTAATGAACATGAATATACTTAGTGTAATTTATAAAGATACAACTGTTAATATTAATTATTTTAGTATTAACGTTGATGCAGATTATATTCAAATCTTTTTCGTTAGAACTCAAAATAACGATTGCAAATTCTTTTGTCAATGGCTTGATGCTAATAGAATTGATTATGAAAAGAAAGAAAGAGATTCTTACACAATTATTAAAGTTGATGCAAGTGTATTCAATTTTAATATTGCTATCAAATCTCCTATTAAATCTTCAGAAGTATACAATAATTTCTATAAAGCCATATATGAACATGAACGTGATATAACTAATGCTGAAGCTATTATTGCTAAATATGAAGAGTATGCTACTGATAAGGCTAATGAAATTAACGCTATTAGTTCTCGGGAACATTCTGACGAATATCACAAATCTCTCGATAATACTCTACTAGAAATACTTGAATATACACGTTGTAAATATCTAGAAATCGTTGCTTTAACTAAAGAACATCTTGATGTTTCACGTGGAACATTGCCTGTTGTTGATGAACTTAAAGTAGCTTATCACGTGTCAGAATTGTTCAGCAAAGATGACTATAGAAAGCTGATATATATTCAAGAATATCTAAATAACAAATCGAAATTACCTAAGCAAGAAGAGCAGTATTTGGAGATGTTATGGAACTTAGATGACTATGAATATCCAGAAGTAGTTAAAGAAGTAGAAGCAATAGGACGAGAAAAATTCAATGAGTATTATGCTAAAGCATTGAAATTTGTAGAGAAAGATGAGAATTTGAAAGAGAATATAGAAGAGAAATTGAATAAGTTTTATCAATAGTGTTGAATAAAATTTACAATAGTGTTGAAAGGAATACTACATTAGTATAGCAGATGGGGTGATTAGTGTTGAAAGGAATACTACATTAGTGTTGAAAATAGTTGACAGAATTGTAACAGCATCATCACTAGCATTAGCAGAAACGTCTTCAAAATGACCTTCAGAAAGCGCAATGCGACAACAAAATTCTTCAAATTAAAATCAAAATGCCTAAAGTCGAGAACCTACAGCAATAAAAAGTCTTAAAAAAGAAATAGAAAGCCTCTAAATTTGCGTAAGTAAAAGCCTTAGAATTAACTCTAGTATACTTAGAATTAATTCAAAATTTAATGAATTTATTATCGCCATTCGTATAAAATTTAGAATATATCGTAGAAAGTATGCAATAAAAACTATAGTAAAAGCTTTTGAATTATTGTAAATATTCTGCATAATTTCAACATAATCAAATCAAGCAATTGCAAACTAAGAACACTTATTAGCAAAATGATTTAAAATATTATCTAAATTTACAATAATAGAATCATTGAATTAGCATTAGAATTAACTCTAGTATATCTAGAATCAATGCAAAATATCGTATATCTATTAACATCATATCTATGTAAATTAGAGTATGGAGTATAGAGTATGCAGTAATAAGAATACTTAGAGTATTTGTAATTTCATTTGAAATTCCGCAAAATATCCTAAACATATTCTCATAACTTTAAGCATTATTACCATTAACCTCAAAACAAACATCAAATGAGAAATTAATACAATTAGCAACAAAGAATATACCTCTAATACTATTCGAGTTCAAACTCATAATTATTTAGGTCTTCATAACACACTATATACGAATAAGAATAGATATTAGAGGTATTAATAGCATACGTACTATCTTTACGTATTTAGATTCATATAATATTTCAAAATTTAAGTGACATGAATTAGCATTAGTTATCATAGAATTTCTAATGCTATTATTTTTAATTGTAAATTTAGCATCTATGATAGTATATATTAAAGACAGAATATCAGAAGAAGTTATATTTAAAACTAACGAAGTATCTGTAGTATATGGAAACGAATTAATATTTAAAAGACAGAAAGCATCTAAGATATTAGCTGATGCTTTAAGTAATTCGATATTATTCTTAGTACATAGAGAAGCATCACATTTCATATCATACACAGCAGAAATAGATCATTCTATTGTAACATTAACTAAAAACTTAATTGCAGTAGTATTTGATTTAGATAATGCTGAGTATAATAAGAAATACTTAGAATATATGTATATTTGTAATAAATTCATCAATGAGATCAAGAATACTTCGAATAGTAATCTATGATAGAGAAAAAGAATGGTTAGTTCCAAAAACTACATTCATATCATGGGTAAATGGACAATTAGTGATTCAATCAGCAACATCTAAAACAAGAGCTGAAATACAAGAATTCTTACGTGAAAATAATATACGTGTAGTAGAACTTGTAGATTCAAAAGAATTAATAATTGAACCATTAGAACTTGAAGAACTATCAATATCTGAAGCAAATATATCAACATCAGACTTATTGAATAGTATTCATGATGAAGAGTTTTAACTTAAAGATTATCGTTTATGACTTTAAGAATAACTGTAGAATGTGCAACGTATAACGTAACAATAAATATCATATGTTCACAAGATGTAGAAGTATCACAATCAGACACAGATATTACAATTCTAGTAAGATCAGTGAAAGTAAGGGAGAAGATAATATCTTTTTTCAAGTTTACACGTATAGCAGTAAAAGAGAGTCCTGTATTGCATAAACTTGTAATACCAAAAGAATCAAAAAAAGTATTTGTAAAATTAGTATGAGTTTAGATGAACTTTGCAGTCCCCGGTAGGAGGATAGGACTGGTCAAGAGCGGAATCTAGCGCATACATTAGTTTCACCATTAAAAATAGCATTATTACATTCATGAAAAAGACATTCGTAACTCAAAGAGAAATTAAACGTTATATCAGACGTAGAGCTGTATTAGAAAAGATATTTTATATTATATCTTTCTTTGTAGTACCATTTGTATTTTATATTGCTGCAAGACATAAGTATCTATTCGATGATGTAGATGATGAAGATTTGCAGTTGTATTTAGATGCAGAACGAAGATATGCTATTGTAACTATAATATGGTTACTATCAATAATAGCAATACTCTTATTAATTGTAGTAGTAAAGATTTGACCGCCATATATTAAGAATTGAGCCTTTGTCTATCGGGGATGAACTCTAACTCATCTCCGATAATTCAAGGTCTATATGAGCCAATGCAAACGTTTTAAATGGCATTTGCTAGGCTTATTCTAGTATAGATGGAATCAAGTAAATAAAAAGTAAACGTAAAATTCAATGTTAGTAGTAGTAAGTGCAATAGAAAAAGATAGCATAGATTCAGCTAAATGTGTATGCTTATCTGATGTAGCAGTTATAACTGAAGATTCAGGTATTATAATATTGGCTTTTAGTACTTCAACAGCATTAATGACAGCACTTGACACAGTATATGACGCTGATATTACTCCTAAATCAGTAACATATTATAATATATCGTTTAAAAAAGAAAATATAATAGCAGTATTAGTTTAAATTATGACTAAAGATTCGTTATGTTGTAAAGTATATCTCTCACGTATAGAAGAAACAAATGAGATATTTCAAATAGAAATAAGATGTAGTAATGAATTACATTATATATTCATGGCTTCATTATTAAATGTATTGAAGATACCACATACAACACATTTTCCTACATTATCTTATTTCTTAAATCCATCAGTACCAATACTAAAACAATTAAACGTATGGAATATTCCAAAAAGTTTTTAAAAGAGTTTAAAGTTGATACAGAACAAACGTATATTGTTGTACCTGTAGATGGAAAACTACATGAAGTACCATTAAGCAGAAAAAATACAAACAAAAAGTATTTTGCAATGGTTCGAGCAGAAGAATCACCTATAAGAGAATTTCAATGTTCTGCAATAGAATGTGATTTTAAACATTTAGATGAGTGTATAGGTTGTCGTTGTTTGCCGGGAGGACGCAAAGACAATAAAGCAGTAGTATTTAAAATAGAATATATATATCAAAAATCATGATTCATTTTATTTTAATTTTATTCGGATTAGGAACATTAGTTGCAGTAGGAGCAATAATATGGCATGTATTAGTAACATTCATAGATAATCTACATAATACCGATAATTTAGTATTTATAATGATAAGTTTTACAATAGCTGTATTACTTATGTTATTTATGGCAGTATTCGCATTTATATTTGAGTCTTTATGTGTAGCATTCGGAGCAATACAAGATGTAGCTACAATGTTATTCGCATAAACATAACTGACTGAATGTTAGGTTAAATCAAATTTAATGCTTATATTTGTACCCTCAATATTGTTAGTATTACTAACGTAGTTATTAATCATTTTGAAAATCATTCTTATATTATGGCGAAAAAAGAAAATCTAAAGGAATTTGTTATTCAACAAAGTGATATTGATAAAGCTCTCAAATATCACTTGGCTAAAGCTGTTAGTCATAGTAATCCTACAAGTAAGGATCATTCTGACTTAGCTAATCATCTTAATCGTGAGGAATTTTACAGTTATGTTATTGAAACTGTAAAACGTAGAGTACGTCCTTATGATGGATTTAGAAAGATTCTTGAACCTGTTATAGACAGCCTGTTTTGTGATAAACCTTCTATTTCTATTAAAATGGTAGATGTTGAAGGTGGTATTACTTATAGAACTGCAAACTGTAATGGTCTTAAATAAATGAGTGGTGAATGTAATAATTGCGAAACTAGACAACGTTTGGGTAGAGATCCCCGTTGTCTAGTTTGTATTTACTTTAATGCTGCAATATTTAATACAGGTATTCCAAATACTACAGTTGAGCATCAAGAAACTAAAGTAGAAAAAGCTATTAATGATGCTAAAGAACTCAAACGTAAACTTAAAATTAATAATGAATCTACTGAAGTTAAAGATGTTAAGAAGGTAATTGATTCTATTAATTATAGTAAGTCTTTTACTCAAATCTGTAAAGATAAATCTAAACATTGGAAAGAACTTGGATTAGATATTGAAGAAGTGTTTGCAATTAAAGAGGATACTATAAATGATATTGATAATGCTGAAGAAGTTAAAGATTGGTATTATTTTATATTCCCTAGTGTAAATAAACTTAGAGGTAAATATGTTCGCATTTATGGAACTAAAATATCAACGAGAAGTACTATTGAGAGAAAGTGTCTTGATTTAGATTATATACAATATGATTCTAAAGAATGGACAACTCCTGCAAAATATACTAATCGTAAACCTTGTGATTGTTATACAGAATGGATGCTATAGATGCTCTTAAACATATTCAACAGATGGTTCTTGCTGATAGAATTAAACAAGGTTGTAAAACTACTATTTGTCCTAAATGTTTTAAACATACATATACTGTATCTCCTGATGATAAAGTTAAAGTTTGTGTCGATTGTGGTTATTATGAATTAACTAAGAACGGTAAAACTCAAATTTATGAAGGCGAAGGTGTATTTGCTTTAAATTATAAAGATAATGGTGGTATATTTCCCATTGAAAAAGGGAATTTTGAAGCTTGTCTTAAAGATATACTTATGGTTATCTCTAAAAAACTTCATACAAATCTTGATAATGTTGATGATTGTGTTTTGCATTCTGTTAAAAATGGAAAGGTTGTTACTATTGATTTTAAAGGTATGTTATAAACTCTACAAAGCTCCGCACGTGACCAGTCCTATTCCCCTACTGGGGTTTGCTGAGTTCCACAATGTGTAGCTTATAATACTAAAACTAATACTATGATAGATATTGATTTTAATATTGGCGATAGGGTTATTACTTCTAGAGGAATCTATGGTACTGTAATTTCTATTGATAGAAATGTAAATACATCTCAAGTAAATATTGGTAATAAAACTGTCACACTGTATAATAATCAATTATGGTCTATTAAAAATAGAATTTCTGTTGTTTGTTATTATACAGATGGTTATGAAAATTATAATAAGCTAATTACTTTACCTAAACAATTTAAATTATATGACTTTACTAAGCCATTAGATAATGAATTGTTAGATTATTGTAAAAAGGCTATTACTAAAAGTGTTAAAGGTATTTTTACTATTACTAAAATTGAAATTTAAATATATGAAAGCAAATCTTACTTATTCTATTATTTCTGCTGAATTAAAGCAAGGAATGTATTTATTAGTTAATGATCATCTTGGTTATATTAGTAGAATGAATGCTGAAAAAGCTATTATTTCATTCTATTATGAAGATGGCAAAGTTATTAAACTTGGTAAACAAGAAATGACTCGTGAAGATGCTATATCTACTTATAGTACATCTGTAATTAAATTGATTGCTATTGTTGATGGTAATCCTGTTTCTATAAATCATCAAAATTATAAGAAAATATTCTCACCTATGCTTACATTTGAAAAAGGTGCAGATGAATCTTATATTTCTCAATTTATTAAAACTAAAGAATGGGATAATCCTATTTATGGTGATATTTCTCCTGTTTATTCTATGCTAAAGATTGGAGATGTTGTAAATATTATAAGTTTACCTATCGTTGATGCTTATAGTCTTTATGATCCTATGAACCGCCTTGTTAGAGTTAAATCTAAAAAAGGTAATTCTAAATATATCGTTGTTCGTATGGATAATGAATGTGAAGATGATTTTGAAATTACAGTAGATCGTACTGATGTTGTTTTAGGTGATAAAGATAAATATGATTTATTCAATATGAATTTTGATGCATTAAAGAATCTAGTTGCAAGTGGCGAAGCTAAAACTGTTGAAGCTAAAGGTAGAACTCAAAAAGAACCTAATTCTAATGGTAATGCTTTTTATCGTATTCATAAAAGTAAATGGCATGCTACTTATGATAGACTTCCAGGAAATGATTATTATCAATGGCTTGCTGTTCGTGATGCTAATGATTCAGAAAATGAAGCAAGACTTGTTGTTCCTATTTCGGTTCCTCTCACAAATATTCCTAAACATCAATTTAGTGGATATGACAATGAATATTGGATTCCGGGTACTATTCGTGAAATGGATAAAGCTAAAGCTGATGGTAAGAATTTTGTTCCATTTAGAGAAGGTCTTCCTATTTTTGGTAAACTTACTGAAACTGTTATTGATGGTAAGACGTTTACTTATTTCCTTCTTGATAATGTTAAACAAGAATCTATTAATCATTACATCTACAAGCATCGGGACATTACCGAGGAACGCCGGAGCGAATTAACCATTAACAAGCTCCCTACGCTTTAATAGAACATTATAGAAGCATTTTTGTATTAGAGTGGACTACTAGGTTCACTTTAATACAAAGTGCCTATATAAGCTTAAAATGAACTAAAATGAGGATAGTTAAAATCGAGAAACGTGTATATGAATATTCTGAACTTCAAGTTCATGCTAAAGATGTAGTTAGAAATTATGTTCTTAGTGTTGTACATGATTCAGATACTTTTTCCAAAGCTATTAGAGAATCTATTGAATCTTTAGGTTTTAAAGATGTTAATATTTATTGTCACTTAGCTAATAAACATAATGATGGATTATGTTTTACAGGTACTATTAATTGGCTCAATTTATCTAGAATTGAATATATTGTAGATAAACTTAGATTTTTTAGTAGTCCTTTTATTATGACAGCTAATGAATGTCTTAATAATATAAGATTTATTCGATTAAATTATTCATCTACTACTTGTAGAGATATCGCTGTTGATATTGATAATACTTATTGGATGACTGCTAATGAATTTAGCGCATTTAGAGATATGCTTCTAAATTTGTATTGTAATCTTTGTCAACAATATGAAAAAGATGGTTATAAATGGTTTGATGAAATTACAGAGCAAGAAGTTATTGATTATTGTGATTCTAATGGCTTAGAGTTCTTTGATGATGGAACAATCTTTGTTGAATCTGCTTAAACCTTATGAAGATATTAGTATTGCTTTTCAAAGGTATCTTCTCCAAGTCACTAATGGTCATGGTAATTTTGTTGAATTTGCTACTACTTTGTCTTGGAGAATGCAATTGGGTATGGTGTTGGAATTCCTTGATGTTGTTTATAATATCACAGTGTCTATATTTCCTAACGGAGGTGCAGTCATTAAAGTTATCAACGATAGAAAATATATTGCTGATTATTTTATTACTTCCGACCCTCAGCATCCGCTTGTTCGTTATTATAACACCATTGATATTGCTTTTAAATATATTTTAAAACCATTTTGATTATGCAAAAAGTAGAAATTAAACTTATTGGTTCTGAAATTAATGGTGATATTTATATTACTAAGAAAGGTACATATCTTTGTGATGTAAGTTTTGATCATAATAATCCTTATCTTTATACTATGACACGTAATGATTTTGACGGAGAACCAAATATTCCTGTTAGAGATGACATTGATTTTGTAATTGTTGATAAGTTTAGTGATGAATGAATTTAATAAAGCAGCTTTACTTAATAGTGCTAAACGAATTAATGTTTCATATTTTAAAGAACAACAAGAAGATGCTATTAATGCTATTTGGCAATGGTGGCAATCTTCAAGTATAACTTTTACTCTTAGTGGTTATGCTGGTACAGGTAAAACTTTTATTATGCGTCATCTTGTACGTTATCTTATTACAGACAAAGTTTGTGTTACTGCCCCTACTCATAAAGCTCTTCGAGTATTAGAAAATAGTTCTGGTCGTAAAGGTATGACTATTCAATCTCTTTGTGGTCTTAGACCTGAAGTTGATGTGGAAGATTACGATATTGAAAATCCTTCTTTTAAAGTTATTGGTGAACAAAAGATGCGTAGTTATAAACTCGTTATTATAGATGAATGTTCTATGGTTAATCCGGGTTTATTTACATTACTTGTAAAGACGGCAATTCAATGTCGATGTAAGCTACTCTTCTTAGGGGACGAGCTACAGATACCATTCGTAGTAAAGAAGACGCATGGTGATACTGATACTATGCATAATCGTATTAGTCCCACTTTTACTCATACAGATCATCAATTTCGTTTAACACAAATTGTTCGTCAAGAAGTTGGTAATCCTCTTCTTGAATTGTTTGGTATCATTCGTTCTGATTTAATTAATGGTACTCAAAATTTTTATCAGTATATTATTAATCATCGTGAAGAAGTCAATGCTGCTGGTGAAGGTTTTACTATTCTAAATAAATTTGATTTTCGTAATAAAGTTATTGAGATGTTTAGTTCTGATAATTTTAGTCGAAATTTAAATTATGTTAGACTTATTGCTTTTACTAATGATTGTATTGGATTTTGGAATACTTTTATTCGTGATGGTGTTCTAAATAATCCTCAAGGTATGATAACAAAAGATGATATGTTTACTGCATATCGTACTGTATTTGACGAATATAAATCTCCTATTATTATTAATAGTGAAGATTATGTAGTTAATGATGTACGATATTATGTATCAGATAATGGTCTTGCTTGTTATTGTATTACACTTAGATCTGCATTTGATGGTAAAGTTACCCCTATGTTTAAAATTATAGATTTCTGGGATTCTGCTAACATGGATAACTTTGGTGCTATGCTTAATGCTATTCATTATAAAGCTCTTACAGGTACTGAAAGAAGTCGTTGGTTTAGATATTTTAGATTTAAAGATATTCATCTTACTATGACTGATTTTAGACTCAATGCTGCTAATAAGAATAGACTTGTTGCTAAAGACATAGATTATGGCTATGGTATAACTGCACATAAGAGTTAGTAACTTGGCTCTTATAAAACTCCTCTAATTGCTGGAACATCGTGAAGATGATAATGCTACAGCTGAATGTGAAAACATAACTGCGAATGCTTGAAAAATTATCATTATATGACAATCAGCAGCTAAGATTACTCTTTCTGATGTGAATCACAAAAGTAATAAAGTTCATCGACTAGTCGAAAGACGTACTAATATTGATATTACTATTGATATTGGGAAACGGGGAGAATTATTATAACTTTTCATAAATGTATTTTGAATTACTATTCATAAAGAATATATTCGTTACTGATTATAAACTTTTAAAATAGTAATTAATATGAAAACTAAAATTTATGCTCTTGTACATCCTATTACGAAAGAAATTGTTTATGTTGGTCAAACTACTAAAACTTTAATTGAAAGACTTAAAGGTCATTATTGGAAATTGAATGAAGCTAATAGAGGAGAAAGAACTCTTACTCCTTTATTTAAATATCTTAATAATATTAAACCTTTAGAATTAGAAATTGTTTTATTAACGGAAGTTGAATCTAATGAAGCTAATGAAGCTGAAATTTATTATATTGCCGAATGTAGAAAAGGTAATCCTAATTTACTAAATGAAACTAATGGTGGTATAGGTGGAAACACAATCGTTAATAAAACAGAAGAACAAAAAAGAATTATAGGTAATAAAATATCTTCTATTCTTTCTGGTAAAGCTAAACCTGAAGGTTTTGCAGAACATTTAAGTGATATTAGAACAGGTAAAGGTAATCCTATGGCTAAACCTTTAAATCCTAAGATTGTTGTTCTTAAAAGTTCTAATGATAATAGTATTATAAGATCTTTCGATTATGTTTTTGAAATTAATCAATTTCTTGATGATAGAAATGCAGGTGGTAATATAGTTAGACAATTAAAAAAGAAACCTTATACTAGAAGTAAAGGTTATGTTTTTAGATATATAAAGGATAAAGATATTGAAAAGTTAAATAATTAAGATATAGTCAGTCCTATTGCGAAAGTTATAGGGTATATGCAAGGTTCTACTTTTGAAAATGTATGCATTGATTTAGATGATATTATTTATTTTCAAACTAAATGGGGTAAACGTATTCGTCGTAATCCAGCAGAAGCTCTTAGACTTCTCTATGTTGCTATGAGTAGAGCTACTAAACACGCTTATTTAAAATTATGAGTAAAGGTATTAGAATTAGTGAAAAACATGGAGTTAATCCAAGTATTACTATTTGTCCTATTTGTGGTAAAGAAACAGGTATTGCTCTATTAGGTAAACTTAAAGGAGATAAAGAAGCTCCTATGAGAATGTTAAGTGATCCTTGTGATGATTGTGTTTCTAAATTAGGTGATGATAAAATTTGCATTCTTGCTGTAAATGAACAAGATTGTTGTGTAAATAATATCATTATTAATAGATCTTCAATCAATATTCCTGTTAAAGGATATATAGCTCTTATGAAAGAAAATGAGTTTAATGACGTATTTAAACATTAAATTATGCTTACTAAAGAAGAACAAATTCAAAATATAGATAAGCTCTTTGTTCTTAAAGAATGCTGGGCTGGGTTTTGTGGTATGGGTAGTAATCCACGTATTATTAATAATCGTTGGATGGTTCCTATTACTTGGGTAGCTGAACAATGTTCTATGAGTCCTGTTCAAGTTCTCGAAGAACATTTATTTGCTAGTGGTTTAAATGTTGATAGTGTTGGTAAAATGGATTTCTTAAGAGATTATGCTAATAAAAAAGGATATGATCTTACGGCAGTTGTTTGTTCAACACTTAGATATGAAGATGGAAGTATAGTTTATGCCGATACAACCGAAGCTAATAGGAAGTAATACGACTGAATATAAATATATTCATTTAAAAGAAAATGAATTTCTTTGTAGACGTATTACTTATCAAGAATATAAAATGGATTATGGTATTACTTCTGATGAATATGATGATCTTGATATTGGTTATGAAATTACATATACATTTGGAGTTTTATTTATTCCTGAAATTATAGCTCTTGATATGTTTGATATTCAAGATTAATGCAAAGTGTTGCACGCTTCCACACCTTGTTCCCTACTGGGGTTTTCTAAGTTCCACTAAATATTATTGATATGATTATTACACAAGAAGAATATAATGTGTTAGGTGAAGCTGAATATATGATTGATGATATTCTTATTTTAGCTACTCCAATTACTTATGGTAATTTCTGTGATGCTAATGGATTTGTATCCAATAGATATTCTCTAAATGTGGAAGGATATGATGTTGTATTTTGTTATACACAACATATTTTTATGCCTAGACATTTATTTGAAACTATTTCTAGTAAAAGTGAGTATTAGATGACAAATAGATTTTCTAATATGTTTGATAATGTTTCTGATAATCAACATGAAGATGAATATTGTGATAAATGTGAGTTATGTATAAGGAACTCTCTAATCCCCAGTAGGGGACAAGGATTGGAAGGGAGCGGAACTATTATGCACTTAGTTACGGCTCCTAGTCCTGCTGATAGAAAGACTAAATACATTCTTAGTGGTCGTACAGGTGCGTTTGTTAGACGTATTCTTGAAGATAAGAAATTACTTGCATTGTCTTATATAACTTCTGTTGTTAAATGTGGAACATATCAAACTGTAGATAGTAAAGCTATTACTGAATGTTTTCCTAGACTTCAAAAAGAAATTGCTAGAGTTGAACCTAGTATGTTTATTACTTATGGTAAAGATCCTTATTTTATTATTAGTGGTGGTAAGAAACTTCCTAAAAATGGTGAAGGAATTGATATGCTTCCTAATGGTAAAATTCATATCTATACTATAAGTCTTGAACAAATGCGTAAAATTAATGATTATAGTTATCTTGATAGAGCGTATGATACTGCGGTTATTGCTTATCGTAAATTTGTTAATCAATGGGTTATTCTTAAATGAATGCTAAATCTCCTACAACTAGTTGGATATACGATTTGGAAATTTATCCGAATTGTTTTATGGCATCTTTTATTCCTTATGGTATACCTCAAGATGTTATTGATTTATATATTGCTGCGGATATTGCAAAGAATGTACAAGATAAAAAAGCAATTCTTGATGCTGTTGGTGCTAAGACGTTTATAATCTTTCGTGCTTGGCATGAAGATAAATATGAACGTCAGAATTTTACACCTGCATCTTGGGATGATTCTAATAATATTAGTAGTGGTATTGAGGGTCTATATATGTTTTTTAAAACTCATAAAATTATCATAGGTTATAATAGTTTTAACTATGATATGACTATGCTTGATATATTTATTCATTATGCTCCTACATTTGATTGGAAGACTGGTCTTCGAGAAGATGTTCATGGTATAAAACTGCATATAACTGAATTTATGTTTGAGCATTCTCAAAAAGCTGTTGATAAAGATATGGGTGGTAAAACTTATAGACGTCTTCTTGATTTCTATAAAGGTCGTAGATATTTTCGTCCTTTTACTGATTTTGATATTCAAAAGATTCTTTATCTTGATGCTACCTTTGTTGCACTTAAAGCTGTAATGATTGTACTTAAATGGTATCGTATTCAAGATTTACCTATTCATTGGAGTTATCGTATTAAAAGAGAAGAAATAGAACTTGTCACAGATTATAATATTAATGATGTTCTAGGTACTGATGCTCTTGTTAAAAATCAACAGAAAGAACTTGATCTTCGTGCTAAGCTAAGTGAGATGTATGGTATTGATTTACGTAATATGTCACGTAGTTCTATTGGTAAGAATCTTATGACTAAGTTCTATTCTGAATGGTCAGGTATGCCTTCTTATGAATTTGTTGATCTTAGAACCGAAAGAAGTGCTGTACCTATTAAGAAGATTGTAAAAGATAGTATTACTTTTAAGACTCCTTTTTATAGAGCTATTCTTGATAATATTCAGAGATATAGTATTTTCATTGGTATTGGCGCTGCAAAACAAAGTGAGCTTAGAAAAGAAAATATCGGTGATATTACTATTACTACTTGGAAAAAAAGCTTTCAATCTTTAGAATTTCTTTCTCATGATAAAGGTTATACTATGGCAAAAGGAGGTCTTCATAGTAAAGATGATCCTAAAGTCATTTGGGCTGAACCTAATGAGATTCTTGCAGACCCGGACGTAAGTGAGTTGGCGTCCTAACTCCTCTAATTGCGGGAATACTGTTAAAACTAATATTACTAAATATCGCAGTGATGTAGATATGGCTATCGTGAAAACGAATAGATATAGTAAAAAGATATTAGTGTTGGGGAATCCGCAACGAAGCATCTTATTAAAGATGTGTGTTCATCGACTATCACGAAAGTGAGTACTCCTACCTATGGTAGTGGGGAAACGGGGAGAATCAATTTTATGGATATTCCTACAGGAGAATATCATGAAATTGATTAAGATATAGTCAGTCGAGGTAATGGTACTAGACCTCATGCAACTCGATGTACCCTTCATTTATTGTTGAATATGGTGTTAGTCCTCATCATTTATCTTCTAAAGTATTTTTGGGTATTGTTGAATGGCTTAGAACTACTCGACTTGATGCAAAACACAATGGTCGTAAGTTAGAAGCTGATGCTCTTAAGATTGTGATTAATCGTATTTATGGTGCTTTAAATGATGCTATGGATTATCTTTATGATCCTGAATGTACTTATACTGTAACGATTAATCTGCAATTGTTATTATGTAATCTGATAGAAGCATTTGAACTTAATAAATTTGAAGTTCTTTCTGCTAATACAGATGGTTTACTTATAAGACTTCCTATTGATCGTAAAGATACATTTGATCATATTTGTAAAGAATGGGAAGAATATAGTAAACTTACTCTTGAAACTGAGAAATTTGAAAAGTATTGTAGAAGTGCTGTTAATGACTACATTGCGGTTGGATATGGTTTCTATGATGCTTTGCAATCTTATAATCGTAGCGGTAGTTGGACAGATAATAAAGGTAACGTTTATACTTCTAAAGCTGCTATTGAAGATAAGTTTATTAAGTATAAAGGTTATTTTCTTCAAGAACCTGAATATAATAAAGGTTATGAATATCCTGTTGTAAAGAAAGCTCTTAAAGAATATTTCCTTTATGGTGTTGATATAACTGAATTTATTAAAAACTATATTAATACTTCTAAAATTGCTATTTACGATTATTGTTTTAGTCAAAAAGTTGCTAGTAAATATACAACTATTTATAAGACAATTAAAGATGGTAAACCTGTTTGGCTTAAATGTCAAAAACATAATCGTTTTTATATTTGTAAATCTGGTGGTGGTGCTATAACAAAAGCTATTGTTCAAAATTCTGATAATATAGCTTATGGAGAAGATATTAGCGATTGTGTTATAACTGATGAGAAAGCTCTTGTTGCTGGACAGAAAGTAGCTTTGTTTAATGATTATGAATACAAAGATGATTATAATATTCACTTTGGATTTTATATCAATGAAGCTAATAAAATTCTTTATGGTAACGGCAAAACAGGTAAAGGTGAACGTAGAGGTATTAATAACAATAGTAGTAATTTGTTTGGTTGGTAAGATATGAAACGTGATAGGGCTTTAGTTTATAAAGCATTTTATACTAATAGATTTACTGCTAATAAAGCTGTAGCTGTTATGTATTTACATGATGCTTTAGATGATTTTTTTGCTAAATATCCTTTTAATAGTAAAGACATTAAAGATTATGATCATAATCAAATGAGTAAACATATTGTTTTTGATCTATGTCGTATTCTTGGTGATGCTGGTTATAGATTATATGAATTATTAACTGATTATATTGATGATTTATATAATCGTAATGAAATTGAAATGTGTGCTAGAGCTATTTCAGAAACTATTAAATTAGCTGATGTTAATTAAGATGTATGAAAGAATATAATATTTCTGAAAAATATAAACGTATTTATCAAGGTATTCTTAAATGGAAACAAGCTGGTTATAAAGGTTTATTTCAATATACAGAACGTATTGACATTCCTCTTGTGATTAGTGAAGTTATTCAACATGTAAATTTACAACAATATGAATCTGATGTTGAAGCTTATGTACATATTGTTGTTTCTAATAATTCTATTAAGGATGCACTTCGTAAATATATAACTTCATCTTCTATTATAATTGAAGATGCTAATAGTTTTATACAACGTATTACAACTAAGTATAAAGGTAAAGATCTTTTATATTGTGATACATTTATTATGCTTGATTGTACAAATAGTGTTTATCATGATAAAGATACTTATTTCAAGAAAATGAAGAAAGTAGCTGCTGATAGATTTCTATTTGTTACTACTAAAAAGATTCCTGAGAATATGTTAAAAGCATTTACTTCTCTTGGTATTCCAGTTGTTGATATTATAACTAAAGGTGTTGCTTTAGAAGAAGGTTGGATTTCACCTTATGTTATATATAATGTTGGAATTGATTTTACTAATGAAGAAAAAGAACTATATAAACAGCTTACTGAACAAATTAGTTCTATGCTTTCTATATTTAAAGGTAAAGCTAAGATGGTTAATTACGAATTTAAAAAGTTTACTCATCTTAGAATGGATATGGTTGAAGATGATATGGCTTTAATTAAAGCTTGTCATCAAGGTGTTAATTATGTGAATAATCTAACAGATAAAGTTGAGCATATTCATAGTGAAACAGTACGTTCTATGGTTGCAGAGATTATGGGTTGGAGAAAAGATCTTGATCTTTCTAATGACTATAATAAGCAAGTAGAAATGTATTGGAATCCAGATAATATTCTTACACGTACTAAAGCATTTACTGATGCTATAGAAAAGCGTTTAGAGTTATATAATAATAATCTTAATAAACGAGAAGCTATTGCTACTATTATTAAGAATATTAAAGGTAAAGGTCTTGTTCTAAGTAAGACTCGTTCTATTACAAATTATGTTGAAACTTTAGATCATTGTATGTGTTGGTATAAAGGTATATCTTCGAGAATATGTTATGATTTTCAAGGTAATCCTTATTTATATGCTAGTGGTGCTAAGAAAGGTGAACCTAAAGTATTTGGTGAAGCTGGTATTCGTAAAGAATGTCTTAAACATTTAGAACATGGTGATGTTTCGATTATTGCCACTGATGAAATTGCTAATTCGGTTTTTGATACGGAAGGTCTTACTACTATTATATGTACCTCTCCATATTGCAAGCCATTTAAGACTATATCGGACGACAAAATCGAACAACCATATATAAATAAGCCTACCTTAATAATATGGCTTTATATGCGAGATTTCACGCTTAATTCAGACGATTATAAAACGTCAAAGGAGAAAGAAAAGCTGGTTGATGCACAACGTAGTTTTACTACTGATATTGTGTGGGCAAACAGCATTAAAGATGTTAAATTTTAATTTTTTGCTGATTTAGTTAAAGCTATTGTTGCTAATATCAGAATTAATATCTACTTTTACCAATGGAAAATAAAGACAACAAATCAAACGAAATGAGTGAAGAAGTTATTACAAATGATGCTACGAAAGACAGTGCTAATGCAAGTGTAGTTAAAGCTGATTCTACTAATGCTATTGCACAAGCAAATAAAGATGTAATTACTCGTAATCTCGCTGTTCTTGGTGAATATAGAACTTTTGCTGAAAGTTTAATTAATACTGATCTTGGTGCGAGATTTAAAGAAAATGTTGTTAAAGATGGAATTGCCACTGAAGTTATTAACATTGATAACATGGTTACTTGTTTATTAACTGGGCAAGAATTAGGTCTTTCTCCTATGACTTCTCTCGCTTATGGTCGTAATCTTAATCTTGATGCAATTCAAAAGGTTGAGTTAGGTAAAACTCTTGGTCTTAGTGTTACTGCTTCTTTAAAGAATATTTTCTGTTTTGAAAGTGGTGGCACTAGACAAGTTTATACAGGTATCAATGTTGTTGAAGGATGTCTTAATAAACATCATATTGATATTGATATTGATGAAGATTTTGTTCCTGTGTATAAATATTTCAATTTACAACTTGATAAACCTATTATTGAATTTAATCCTGATCGTCATATTGATGTAGATGAATATAATGATGATTATGTTAGAGCTGCGATGGCTGAAAAAGGTATGGTTCCTGTTAGTCGTGTTATTGACACTTATCGTACTACTGTTTCACTTATTAGAAAAGGTAAGAAAACTACTATTTCTTATACTCTTCAAGAAGCTATAGATGCAGGTCTTAAATCGGGTAAACATTCTATAACGGGTACTGATGTTAAAGGTAAAGATAATTGGGATAAACATACACGTGCGCTTATGAGAAAAATGGCAATTATGCTTGCTGCACGTATCTGCGCTAATGATATTCTTAATGGTATGTATTGTGATGTTGAACTTAAAGATGTTAAGTCAATTAATGATGATACTATTGATATTCAATACGTAGAAGCAGATGATAACGCTAATTATTAAAAATTAAATACCGTTTGTGGTAATTATATTGCAAACATCTATCTTACATAAACTATTAATAAAGTTAAAGTCATGGAAAAAATGAATTTTGATTTCTTGAAAGCTGGTATCAATGAAGGTCGTTTTGAAACTGTAGCTAAAGCTGCTAAAGTAAGTGATGAAATTCGTCCGGAGCTTGTTGTTAATATCTCCATCAATAAGATGTGTATTAACGGTCTTGCTTCTAAAATGTTGAATATTGAAACAGGTGACTATATGAAAGCTATGGTCTTAACTGCTGATCAATGTGAAAACGATATTAATAAGAAGTTCTTCATCATGGTATCTAAAGTGAAAACTGATGATATGATGACATTAGCTGCTGTTGGTAAAGCTAAAGGGACTGGACGTAAATTGTTCTGCTCTTATGCTGCTTGTTATTCACAATTCTTGCAGAATACTGTAGATGCGCAAGCTATCACTGCTGATAAATTAGCTGAGCTTGGTTATGCTTACGGAATTGATAAGAAAGATTCTGAAGGTAAACCTTATACTAAGTACACTGCAAATCGTGAAGTTCATTATGAACTTGTTGATACCGGTATTGACTATCCGAACTCTGATGGTTCTATGTTAAGAATCTATGCTTGTGTTAATGCTCAAGTTATCGAACGTCCGTATGATCCTTCTGTTGAAGCTGAACAAGCAGCTGATGAGGCAGAAGAGAAGCATGATGCTCCGATAGCTGTTGAGGATGCACCAGCAGCAGAAGCTGAGGTAGCTCAAGAAGCAAAAGCTGAAAATGAAGATATTTAATCTTCTATAAGTAATCCATTAATTTGGAATCTATCTTACAAAAGGAGGAACTAACAAGGTTCCTCTTTTTTTTACTCTTTAAATTATTTATAAAATGAGTGAAGTAAATAAAAGTCAAGTTGGTGTTATTAATTTTGGTGAAGTTGTTGTTACCCAAGATAAGAAGTTTAAACCTCGTGAAGAGTTCAACAATTTGTGTCAAGCTCATCTCGTGTCTGTAGAGATTAAGGATACTGAAACTCCAAAAGTAGATGAAAATGGAATCGCTTCTACGTATGAATATGCTGGTATTCCAGTTCCTACGATCGTATTCCGTTATAAAGAAGAACCTGTTCCTGGTGATGAAGTTGATCGTTTCTATACCGATTCTTTCCGTATAGTTACTACTCGTAAAACTGATGGAACACAAGTAGATGTTAAAACATTTACTTCTATTGTAACTGAAGCTTATCGTAATTGTCGTCATCGTCTTGACGCTTATATCGGTTGTCCTAACTTTGTTGAACCCGGTTTTCCTCAACCAATTGATATGAATGCCGGTATTAATGAACGTATTGCTCAATGGAGAGCTTTCTGTGAGTTCTTTGTTAAAGCGTTTAATGCCGGTAAAGATGGTAAGCCTGTATTCTTAGATGAAAAAGGTGAACCTATTGTTGTTTGGATGAAACTTCTTGCTCACTATGGAGATCGTAAATATCTTTGTACTCCAGGCTTTGTTGGTCAAGGTTATATTGAACGTGTTATTAACGGTAAAAAACCTTCTATTGAAATTCTTCCAGGTGAAACTGTTGAACTTTCAAAAGATGCTGACAAAGATGAAAAATCGAATAGTGCTGCTGCTGAAGCCGGAGTTGCTATGGATTACGGTCAAGGTCAAGGCGTAAATGCTGATACTATTAACGCTTTGAAGAATCGCTATGCTGGTAACGGTGGTGGAGTTGGAAAATATTAAGATGTAACTTAGACTTTTGAAGAGGGTGGAGAAATCTACCCTCTTTTTTTGTTTCTATTGGTTTTGTGCTTAGTGTTGCAAACGCTCCGCTCTCGACCACAGTCTTGTTCCCTACTGGGGACTGCAAATGCTACAAAAGATGTAAATATGTGGAGTACAAGTGATAAAGATTATATTTTGAATACACTTGATCAAGTACATATTTATTCTGTCTTTCTTAATATTCCTGAAACAGAGATAAATAATTGTATTTGTTTACGCAATTATAAAATCTCTAATCCTCTTCGTTATGATCCTAATCCTTCTGTTAGTTTTAAATGGTATGGTAATAAGTTAATTTTTCGTGATTTTGCTGATTATCGTTATAGAGGTGATATATTTGAAATTGTTGGTTTAGTTCTTAAAAAGAATTGTACTAATAATAAAGATTTCGTTGATATTTGTTCTCATATTATTGAATATGCTTCTGATGTGCAGAATGATTCACCTTATATTAATCGTGTTTATCAAAGTCAAAATAGAATTATTAATAATGAACTTCGTGTTATTACAACTGTAAATCGTAAAGCATCCTTTTATGATTACAAGTATTATAATCAATTTGGTATTACTAATGATCTAGTTGATAGATTTGTTAAAGTTGTTGAATCTTTTAAGATTGATGGTATTAGTAATCCGTATTATTATACTCGTCATGATCCTTGTTATGAATATCAAGTCAATGATGGTTGTATTAAACTTTATTTTCCATTTAGAAATAAACATACTGCTAATCGTTTTATTACAAATAACAAATGTCCTCTTGAAAATCTTGATAATTTAACTAATACTACATATAAGTTAATAGTTAAATCTCAAAAGGATAAAATGTTAATACTACGATTATTGAAAGAACTTAGAATTAACGATGTTGGAGTTTATGTGATTGCTAGTGAAACTGCAAAACTTCCAGATGATATTGTTGATGTTTTACGAAAAACTACTAAATCTCAAGTTTATGTAATGCTTGACACAGATAACACAGGTCTTACATCTGCTATCGAATATGAAAAGAATTATGGCTTTACAGCTTTATTTATGACTAAAGGTTATAGTGCTAAAGATCCTACAGATTTAGTTCGTATTACTGATTACAATTTCGTTAAAAAGAAATTTGCTAATATGTATTTAAATGAAATCGTAAATGGTAAAGAAAGAAGAGTTGTGTCCTGATGCACAACGTCTATTATGTGATGGTATTCCTTTGAAACGTTTTGATGATGGTACTAGATATTTTCTTTATCCGATGAATAAAGAAGATTATGCTATAGTTATTAAAGCTATTACTGATTTACGTGAAGTAATGAGTAAGATGTCATATCAAAACTCTCAAATTAAATTAGGTCAATTCATTCATACTTGGGGATTTAATCCTTTTAAAGAAGGTGCATTTATGGGTGAAACTAAGATTAAATCTGATGATGATTTTAAGATTATTGAAAGTCTTTTTGAAGTAACTCAAGGTAAACTTCATAATAAACAAACGCTTACTGGAAGCTATCAATGTTTCTGTCATAAGAACTTTCAAACTATAGCTTATGCTCCCCATAAGACTATACGTGATTCTTGGAATTGTATGCTAATTGCTTATAATAATCCAACTCATGCTATTGTTTTACTTCATAACATTGATGAAGATGGCAAGCGTATATGGGGATGATAAGAGTACTACTCTTTATAAACGTGATGCTCTGGGACGTATCGTGTATTGGCAAATAAGCACTAATGGAATCAACGATAAGGTATCATTTGGCTTATTTGAGCGACTTTCAGACGTTGGACAAGTAATTATATCAGCTTCGACAAAAACGTCTTATAATAGCCAAATCAAGCGTAAAATCGACAGAGGTTATAAGACAGCCGAAATGTATGGTATTACTGATGATATGTATGAAAGTGCAAATCAACTTCATGATTTACTCGATAATGTTATTCCTAAATTCGCTACTGATGCAAATAATGTAGATAAACCTATGAAGTGTCAGAAGTGGAAAAGAGGTATATTTGATTATTCTAATGGTGCTATGGCTGATCCAAAAATTAATGGAGTTCGTTGTACAATAAAATATGAAGCTGTTGATAACGGTTTATTTGGTATTAGTCATGAAGTTGTTATTCGTAGTAAAGAAGGTCTTCGTTATAATGTAAAACATATAGAAGATGCTTTTGATAGATATGTATTTTATCGAGAAGATTATAAGAATATTACTTTTGATGGTGAGCTTTATATTAAAGATCAAAAGAATACAACTATAGGTGGTGCTGCTCGTAATCCTAAAAATCCTCTTCATAAACAACTTCAATTTGTTAATTTTGATCTTAGTATTCCTGATATGTCTAATATAGATAGATATTGGTTACGAAGATCTATATTGAATGATGCTAAACTTGAAGCTATACTTCAAAATGATTCTGATTCTATATTTATTCAAAATTCTATTTGTCAACATGGCTGTACAACTAAAGCTAAAATTGTAGCATTATGTTCTATAATTAATGTTGAAAATGATAAAGATGTTGAAGATTATAGAGACGCTTGTATTGAGCATGGTTATGAAGGTTGTGTTATTCGAGTTAAAACTGCTGAATATCAGTTTGGTTCTCGTCCACAAACTATGATGAAAGCCAAACGTTGTGAAGAAACTGAATGTCTTTGTCTTGATATACTTGTTGATAAAATAACAAAAGTTATTGATGGTAAAGAGATTACTTATGAATATGCTAAGTTTAAATGTAGGAATGATTTAAATAATGAAGTATTTGAAGTTAAACCTACATCTGTTTATAATGGTATTACTGATGAAACTATGACAAGTGATTATATTTTAGGTCATAGAAATCAATTCATTGGTAAATTACTTGCTATTAAGTTCTACGAAAGAACTGATAAAAAAATTCCATTTAATGCTAATGCTTATGGAGTTCGTGATTATGAAAGTAATGATGATTAATATATGGAAGTAGACAATCCTTTTAAAGAAATTGATGAAGCTAAAGATGTTTTTAAAGAAACTTCTAATGTAAAAGAAGAACTTGTTACATTAGCTATTACTTCTGATAAATATAAACCTATTACCGTAAATGGAATTACTGTTCCATCTCTTGTAAGAATGGATTCTCTAGATGATCCTTATATTTGTAAAGATATTAGAACAATTAATGATTTACATAAAGATGAAATTGATTGGCTTAATACCAATATTAATTTTATTCTTGATACAAATGGGGATTTTATTCCTGTTACAAGTGGTAATCAATTTGTATTTTATCAAACTCTTCTTAAGATTCAATATTATATTTATGTTCATAATGTTCCTATTGAATTCTTTGATGGTAACAATGAAAATGCTCGTTATTATAAGATTTGGAATATAGGTTATCTTATTGATAATGAAAATATAGATTTAGCTTATACTCCTGAATTTAGAGTTACTATTGATTTTAATATGGCTGCTGAAGTTGAATCTCGTGATCATGCTGTTAAAATGTTTAGTAGATATACTCACGGTTTAATCAAAGATCATATTAAAATAATAGAATATAAAGTTCCTAAAGGTAGTCCTATTGCTAAAGCAAAGTGTTCAGCTAGATTAATGTTTAGTTCTTTAGAAGCTGTTGAGGAATGGTTAAAAAATGAAGTTATGACTTCAACTGAATCTCCTTCAGATAATCATATATTTTCTTTCTTTCCTAAACTTAATCCTTTGTATCTTAATTCAAGAGTTAAAACTACTGATACATTTAGTTTTTATGCTAATCCTAAAGCATGGATTGCTCAAAATGATTCTGGTAATACTTATAAAGCTAAAGTTAATATGTTATTATTTCCGGAATTTATTGGTAAACTTAACATTACTACTTATATTTCCGCAGCTAAAACTATTGAAGTTGAAATGGAACATCTTTCTAATCGCATTAAAGCTCTTTGTGATAAATATATTTATAAGAAAGCTTAATTATGGATGCTGTTTCTAGTGTTACAAAAGAAATGTTTCGTAGATACTTCTTAGCAGCTCTTGTTAGTATTGGTATTCCCAATAGTAAAGGTAATGAGTTCTGTGATGAAAATAGTACAATTCGTCTTCAAGATATGTATATTTGTACTGTTATTTCTATGAAAATTGATGATTTTATGGAAGCTATTATTCCAGATTATAAAGGTTGTATGCCTAATAATACTTGGAAAGATATAGTTGATTATAATTTTTCAGATGATTAGATTATGAGAGTTTATTTTAGTAAAACTATTCCTTTTGGCAAATTTATTGCTATTAATATATTTGCTAGACTTTATATTAAAGATAAAGATAGAAGTAGAATTAAATATTTTATTAGAAATTCTTGTCGATATTTTCATCTTATTCAACATGAACGTTCACATACTAAACAACAAAATGATCTTCTTGGTATTTTCTTTTATATTTGGTATGTAGTTGAATGGTTCTTTAAACTCTTTACTGAAGGTCAAGCTTATAAAGAACTTTCATTTGAACGTGAAGCTAGACATAATGAGTTAGATGTTGATGATTATGATGTTCGAGTTCATATTGAAGATGGATCAATTCTTATACATTCTAAAGGAATTAATACATCTAATATTATCATTAATAATCTTATTGATGATTGTAAGAACATTAAATATATTGAATTTATACCCATGAAAACTAAAGGTTCTCTTATTGGTCGTAAATGGGGTAGTTGGTTGAAATATGTTTTTAAGCGGTAACTCCGCTACGCATATATTTAGTTAGCTTTTTTGACACTTGCAGATATTGACGTGAGTCACTCTGTTGAAGCCGCTGGTCTTAATTGACTAGCGGCTATTTTTGTTTAATTTAAAATTGTTATTATGATATTCGAAGAGGTTCTTAAAGCTATTAAAAGTAAAGAAGCTATAGCTTTTAGAAGTAATTGGGAAGATGATAAATTTATATTTTGTCAAATTCCTGCTACTATTTCTGCAAATATTATTCCTAATATGCAAAGTCTTCCTAATATTGTCAAGAAAAACATATTAAAAGAAGGATATTGTGCAATACATTATATTAATCAGATTTGTATCTTTGAAAATGGAAATATTACTTATTATATTCCTAGCGTAGAAGATATGTTTGCTACAGATTGGAAAATTATTAGTGATACTATTCCTTATTAAAATTAAATTGATGCTATGAAAGAATTTGATGAATATCAAGATTTTACTGATACTACTGATGTATATCCTAATGATAAATTTAATATTGGATATAAAGCTCTAGGTTTAGTTGGTGAAGCTGGTGAAGTAGCAGATAAAATTAAAAAAATTTATCGTGACAAAGATGGTAATTTTAATGTAACTGATGAAGTTGAAATAGCTAAAGAACTTGGTGACTGTCTTTGGTATATTTCTCGTATAGCTGCTGCTATTGGATTTGAATTATCCGGTATTGCAAAGCTAAATGTTGATAAATTATCTAAACGTAAAACTGAAGGTAAACTTCATGGTTCAGGAGATAATAGATAAATTATGGCTAAAAAAGATAATGTTAATCATCCTAAACACTATACTTCTGATCCTAGCGGTATAGAATGTATTGATATTACTCGTCATAGAAATTTTAATGTAGGTAATGCTATTAAATATCTATGGAGAGCTGGTCTTAAAATTGATGCTGATAAGTCTTCTATTAATAAACAAATTGAAGATTTAGAAAAAGCTGTTTGGTATATTGTTGATGAAATTCATAGACTTGGAGGTAGATGTACTGTTAAGACAGATTCGATTAATACTTGTTTACCTATAGATAATGAAAGTATTATTGATGCAGCATTGAATTATAAAATGAAAGTTGCAGATAATGATGTTACTATTTTAGGTTTATCTAACGGTAATAACAATATACGAGCTGAAATAAATGATCGTCTTAAAACTATCTTATTAGATTTAGCTTATAATACTGAATCTGATGGTCAAACTAAATTAAATATGTAAATATGCAATTTGTTAAACCTGTTGCTGTTATTCATACGGCTCATAATTTAAAAGGTGGTCTTCAATTAGCTGAATTTGCTGGTCGTCTTTGTTATAAATCTGAAAGTAAGATTGAACCTGGAAGTTATCAGAAATTTCTTTTTATGCTTATGAATAAAGGTCATACTTCTATTTTAGAGCATTGTCCTATTTATATTTGTGGTTATAAAAATGATTTAGGAACTGTTGCAAATGCTATTATAAAATCTTCTTTTTCTAGATTTACTACTAGAACAGATACTGTAACTAGCACAAATCCTTTTTGTTATATTTATAGTAATCTTAGAGTTGTTTATGATTTTGATTCAGATTTCGCTAAGCAACTTGTTATGACTTCTACTATGGAAGGAGATGATATTTGGAAAGATCAAGGTGTTACATGGTTTGTTCCAAAATTTAATAGTCCTTATGCTCGTATGAGTGCATATATAACTACTCTTAGAAGTGTTGTAGATGACCTTGTTCGTGAACGTGTTCAATCTATGGCTGTTGAATCTACTCGTTGGTGTGATTATTCTAATAATAGTAAATTTGAAGGTATTACTTTTTGTTTACCTCATTGGATTAATTATAGTATTTTTGATTCTTGTATGAAAAGATTTTTAGCTGATGTTAAAGAAGCTAATATCAATAAAGATAAAATCGATAAACTTTATGATTATGAAGATATTGCTTTTTGTCTTTATCAAAATACAGAAGCTATTGAAGCTAAACGTTGTTATCATTATATTAGAGCTTCTATTCTTGATGAAATCTTATATAATGAAGCTAAAGATGAACTTAAACTTCCTGCGCAAGATGCACGTGAATATTTATTTTTAGGCGTTAAAAGTGAAATGTATTATACCGGTTATAATGAAGATTGGAATAATATAATTGAAAAACGACTATATGATAAATATGGTAAAGCTCATGAGAATATGCATATGATTATGCAAAAATGTAAAGATCATCTTGATTCTATTCGTGTATCTCAAAAGGCATTACAAGATGACGGAACGAGTAAAAGTGCAAGTAAATAAAATTGTAGCATTTATACCTGTCAAAGAATATCTAAAATTATATGGTAATCCTACTACAGTTTTTCATGGCCATTCTTTAGATATTCCTATGACTTTTAAGCAAAAAATTTCTAAAGATGAAATTCTTGTTTATGAACCTTTAAATGGTAAACATTCTATATATAATATAGATAGAATACTTGTTAAAGATATTGTTGTTCGTTTTAAAGATATTGAAGATTATACTCATTACCAAACTGAATTAGATTTCGATGAATCTGTTTGAAATACAAGCTAAACTTGATAATATATTTAATCAAGTTATAGAAAATGAAGGTGAACTAGATGAATCTCTTGCTTCTGAACTTGAGATTGCTCAAGAAGAACTAGATGATAAACTATATGCTTATTCTTTTGTAATAGATAGATATTCAAGTGATATTGCTTTATTGAAACAATACAAAAAAGCACTTGATGATCGTATTGCTAGATTTGAAAAGAATCAAGATAAACTTAAAGATGCTATTGCAGAAGCTGTTTATAAATATGGTGATCCTGTAGTAAAGAAAAATAAAGATACAGGTCTTAAAGAAGAAACTGGAGCTTATTCTTATAAAACTCCTGTTATTACTATTAATGTTCGTAAAACTAAAACTGTTGAAACTGATAATGACTTATATAATCACTTTGCCTTGTCGGTTGTCCAGCATATCAGCGATAATTCCATATCAGATATGCCAAATTTGCCCCAAATTAGCGCATTTGCGACCATAAATATAGCCAGTGGATTAACAATACCACAGGCAGCCAAATTGCGGGAAATGGCCTCTAATGCAGGAATCCAGATAGATGATTCAGATATTAAAGTTAAAGTATCTAATAAGGAGCTTAAAGATATACTTGATACTGAACCTGAAGGTCTTGATGCTTGGACACTTGGTGAAAAGGATGTTGTCACTATTAGAAAGTAATTAACTATTGAAACAAAATTCGTATGCCTTTTGTAAATTATCAAAGACGTCCTCTTATATTTAATGAAATGGGTAAACCTATTAATGATTTAAGTATTGAAGAGGCAATTGAAAAAGCTGGATTAGATTATAAAGTTGGTATTAAAGAAACTCGTGTTCGTCTTGCTGACGTTAATGATCCAGATAAGTTTCTTCTTTATAAAGTTCCAAATTCTTTTGCTACTTATAGAGAAGATAATAATCATGTATTTGGCTCTGTTGGTTCTAAATATGAAGTTGTTCAAAATTCTGTCGCTCTTGATTTTATTAATCAAGTCTGTGATTATGATAAGACAGTTCGTATTGAAACAGCAGGTGTATATAAAGATGGAGCAAGTATGCTTGTAACTGCAAAGTTTCCTGAAGCTATGACTATTGGAAATAATGATCTTATTGATAAGTATTTATTATTTACTAATAGTCATGATGGTTCCGGTTTAATAACTTGTGCTGTTACTAATATTCGTGTTGTTTGTAATAATATGCTTAATCAAGCTATTAAAAATGCTGATTCGGTATTTGGATTTAAACATACGAAAAATGTTCATAATGCTATTATGAGTGCAGTTGAAAAAATTCGTTCTGCACATATTTATCATGAAGCTCTTCAAGAATCTATGCAAGCTCTAAAGAATGTATCTGTTAGTGGTAGAGATGTTAATAAATTTGTTTATGATCTCTTTCTTACTGCTGAACAACAAGACCATATGAAATTAAGAACTAGCATATATTCTGCTGATAAAGAAGTTATATCTACTAAAACTCAAAATAAAGTTATTGCTGTTCTTGATACAATTGAAAAAGGTGTTGGTCAAGAATTACATAGAGGTAGTATGTTATGGCTTTATAATGGAGTGAATTGCTATATGAATAATGTTGTTGATTATAAGTCATCAGAAGATCGTTTTGAAGCTCTTACTAAACGTACAGCTTGTAAAGTTAATCAAAGAGCTTTTGATCTTGCTTTGACTTCTTTAAGAGCTGCATAATGGAAGATTCTAAAACACATACGTGTTATATTGAAATTGATGGTAATGTAATCACTCGTGATGCAAACGGAACTCTTATTAATGAATTTACTGGTAATTGGTCCGTTTTGCATAAAGTATATAGATTTGCTACTATGACTGCTACTGAAAAGCAAAAGCATAAACGCATTTCTCCTAATCTTTATATTGGTAGTATTAAGTATGTTATGCGACATCCAGGTACTAATCAAAGTTTTATTGTTAATTCTACTCAAATTAAAAAAATTTTACCTTATATTGTTAATGTAAATAAAGTTAATTTTGGTGGACTTAATGAATGTGGTGTTGATAGTGAAATTGATTATTAGTCTTCTAAGCATAGTGCTATTACAAGTGCTATGCTTAGTTCCGCACGCAACCACAAGCACTTTCCCTACTGGGGATTGGAAAGCTCCTTTAGCATTATTAATGCTATTAAGAGTATATTCTTTATAATCATGATCACTAACAAGTTTGCCAATAGAATTATCAATATAATGATTATAAGCATAGCGGAACTATGCAGACCCCGGTAGAGGGATAGATGTGGAAGCGAGAGGAATCTAGCGTTAGCACTAGTAGTATTAGGTTTAGTATAGACACAAAAAGAGAGAGGACTGACAGTATTATCTGAAAGCCCTCTCTCATTTTTTTAAGTCCAACAGAAGTCCTTACTTATTTAGTTCAACTATCATCTGTAGTATTGGGTTCTGTTGCATATAATATGTATTGTTCTTTGGTAAATAGAACATCTTGTTGTATTGATTGAATAACGGAATAGTTTTCTTAAATGCAATCCAACGTTTATCTTCATCTTTATATATACCTCTATCATAAAGCATTTCTTCATCATCTACAATCATTGGAGCAATAAGTGTCCAATAAGCAAGATTAAGAACATTAGATATACTTGTTTCAAAAGGTATAGGTGCCTCCATAGTACGTTTATAGAATGAATAAAGACCCCAAGGTGAAGTTTCATAAAGTTCAGTTTGAACACCATAAATAGTATAACAAGCAAGAGCAAAGAATAGATTTTCATCAAGTTCATCGTCATCATCTGATGCAGCATACATACTTGCAGCAACAAGAGATAAACCAACAAGAGTTGTAAAATTAAACATGGCTCTTTTAATATTAGCTTTTTGGGCTTGAGGTAAAGTATTATATCTAAAGTTCATATCTTTGAACCAATATAATAAACCGCAGAACCCATTGAATACAGCTTTAGCTTTAGTAGCAAAATCAATATCTTCGCCATTTTCTATAGCTTTATCAATAGTTTCTCTATAAGCACTTTTACCATTGGATAATATAAAATTTATCATATCCATGTAAGCACCACTTCTATAAGATTCAAGACGTTCATCAAATACAATTTTACCTACACGTTTACCCCAATATCTAATAAAGTTAGGACGAAGCCATTTACGGAATTGAAGAATAACTTCTCCCCACATCTTACCAGATAACATAGATTTATCAAAAGTATTATAAATACCATGAAGACTATGATTAACGCCTTTAACTTTACCTAAGAATTTAGCAAAATCTTCAAGAGTTATACCACTATTTTCTTTAATTGAAGCTATACCATCTTTAAGTTCAAATACATCATATAGAGTAGTATGATTAGATTCAAATTTTTTCTTGGCATCTTTTAGTGCTTCTTTATAAGATTTAGCATAATTGTTTTTCCATTCTTTAGTAAAGTTATTAGCTTTATAAGAAATGAATCTTGAAAGATAATCTACAAATTCAATATTATTACCTTTAAGAGATTCTTGTTTAGTCTTATAATTTTTATATCTAGTAAAGGTATCAGCATCTACCATTTGTTCAAACATCTTTTCTCTAAGTGAGAACACAAATTGATCATAATTCATAATAGAACCAGCAACAATTCTATGAGTTTGCATAGCAGATAAGAATGTAGCGAATTGAAGATAATGTTCACCAATAGTATTAGGAGAGAACATTATATTATCCCATTTAGACATACCAAGAGAAACAATGTTAGTCTTAGTATCTACTCCAGCTTCAATATGATCTTCAAAAATATTACCAGCTAACTTCATTAAAGCTGCATCAAGATTATCACAAGTATATTCACCAAGTGATGCCCATAATGATGGAAGAGCTTTAACATACATTTCATGAGCTTTAAGAAGTGTAGTTTTAGTAGTAAATTCACCACCAGTTGCTTCACTTACAATATTAATATGACCTGTACCAATATTCTTTAAAGCAGCAGTTAAGTTCATCCACATAAGAGATTTACTATTAACTGTATGAAGTGTATTAAGAAGTTGATCAGTTAATGTATTAATACGATTCTTACCTTCGAAGGCATCATAAAAAGCTTTAAATCTTTCAAAAGCATAAGTATCTTTACCTTTTTTAGTAACGACTTCAGTTTTCTTAGTATAAAGAGATAAAACTTTATTAATAATGTTTTTACTCTTAACACCGTATTCTCTAGCTTGAAACTCAGGCATAGAAAGAATAGTTTGAAGAAGATTAAGTTCAGGTTCAAAATCACGATTAATCTTAATACGTTTAAGTTGATTAATGTAATTAAGAGTTACATTAAGAGGATCATAATTCATTCTATCTTTAAGCTCACTCATTTGCTTATCAGATAGAGTTTGATTATATTCAACTATATCGCTAATAGAAGTTATAGGCTTATGATAATTTCTATGTTTAGCTATATTATTAGCTTTTTCAATTAAAGCATTATAAGTATCAACATTAGTTATAGAATAAAGATCATATTTAATTCTACCTCTAACTTCTGGACGATTAAGAGCTGTAGCTTTAAGATAATATTGAGTTTCACCACTTAATGTATTCTTATAATCATCATCTTGTAATTCGTGCCATCCAACAGCTTGTTTAAGAACATCTCTATAACTAGCAGATATAAATGTTGGAAAGAAGTTTGCTCCTTTAACAGTGTTAGGCATAGCAACATCATTAAGTTCTGCAAATAGTTCTTGCATTTCAACAATCATATCAATATCATTTTTAGTAAGTTTACTAAATTTACCATCACGATATTCAGGACGACAAACTTTAATTTCAAGAAGAACTTTATTAATAGTTTGACCTTGAACTTTAAGTTTAATACCATTTACTTGAGCAAACTTCTTACGTATCTTAGATTTATAAACACGTTCTATAAGTTTAGTATAATAATACGCTTCAGTATCAGTAAGGTTAGGAAAATATGCTTTAGGATTAGCATATACATCTTCTAGTTTTAATTCAAGTCTTCCTTTATATTCAGCAGGAATAGAAACATTCATTGTTGAATAGATACCTTTACCAGCAGCTTTTACTCGTTTAATATGAGCTTTTTCAAGTTTAGCTAAAGCATCTTGAGCATTTTTAACTGTAATAAAATCGTCAGATTCAAGCGCAGGTTCAAGAGCTTTTCTTTCACGAATATATTCATCATATATAGAGGCTTTAGCTTGAGCATAATCGAATGCAGCTTTAACTATATCAAATGGAGTAGTTAATTGAGCATTATTATCATTAATAAACTTAGATCTAAAATCGTTAGAACGAGCTTGTGAAAATTTGATATTAGGTTTACCATTAGATTTTTCTGAATAGAAGTTAGGATACTTCTTGAATAATGCAAATGTTTGCTTGTTTTTATTAAGAGCAAATTCGGTAGCATTAAGAGCATGAAGTTCATATTGAGAAAGAACTGTATCAATAATAGGAATTCCACTTTGTGCAGCAGAATCTAACCATTTAATAGCAGTAGATAAATCAAGATTATCACCAAGCATAGTACGAATATTTTCTTGAATATCTTTCTCAGTTACAAGATATGGACCTATATCATCAGTTTCAAATCCAGTTTCAACGAGTTTATCTTGAATATATTTAAATTTAGTATTAAAGCTAGCATTATGTGATTTTTGATTCATCATAATACCAAAGTAAATCTTAGAAGCATCAATAACTTTACGTTTAAGAGGAATTATTTCCGCATATAAACCTTTAAGATTAAGAAGAGCTTCATTAAAATCTTTAATTGAATCTTTAATGATTTGAGAAGCATTTTCAAAACTAGCTTCATTAATAGGATTTAAATCTTCAATATAAGTTTGAGATTTAATAAGACTACTAAGTTTATTTAAATCTGTAACCCATTGCTTACGATCAGCAGGAGTTTTCTTAGTCCATAAATCAGAAATGGTATTAGTATTTAAATCGATGACTATATTATTAATCATATCTTTAACACTCTCAAATATTCTAGCATTATACTTGAAGGTATCAACATAATTAGGAAGACTATTCATGTCCCTACCTAGTTTAGCTATTTCATCTTTAGCTCTAGCGTCTAGTTTCTCTAAATCAGTATTAAGTTCTCCCATAATAGACATTTCATCACGAAGTAACTTAGTATTACCGATAGCAGTCTTCTCAACTTCATAAAGAGTATTAATAAATTCTAGATTTGATATACCTAATCCAGTATTATCATCTGCTACAAATTGAGTATCTAAGACCATAGAGAACTTAGGCGTTGTACTATTAATAGTATGAACTGTAGTTGTAGCATTCCTTTTAATACCAATATAATCAACTATAATATCATTAATACCATCAGCCTGAATTGCACTAATATTTGTTGGATTTAGCCTTTGAATAAGGCTCTCTAAGCCCTTAAAAATTTGTCCTTGAACTTTTAATTGTTCGAGTTGAGAAAGTGGCTCTCCGTTGGCAATTAGTGCCAAATTTTTGATATTAGCAGGCAATGTTTCGATATTATATGAATCCTCGATAAGCCTCTGTGTTGGTATAGTAATAACATTATCATTAGCAATAAGACCTCTATTAGTATCAGATTCATTTCCAATATAAATAGTAATATCTGCATTACTTGTAGCTGCATCAATAGCTTGCGTTAAACTTCCATGAGATTCAGTATTAGTAACAGAACTATTAAATTTGCGATAGAATTTACTAAGAACTGTAGCTATTTTCTCGTATATTTCTTGAGATTCAATGTTATATTTAAAGTAATCATTAGCTGTAGTTAAATATTCAGATTTAAACGTTTTATTAATAGGATAATAAAAAGTACAATCATTAATATCAAAACGTTTATAAAGAGTACCTTCAGGTAATTTAGCTTTATAAGATTTCTTAAGACCAGTAAGTTCTTTATCTATAACCTTTTCACGAGTCTTAAGATACATATCATTAGCATAACGAGAATTATTAACAAATGCTGTAGGTTCAACAATCATTTGACCAACAATGTTCCATATATCATTATGTTTAACAATAATTGCATCTTTAAGAATACTATTGAGAGCATCTTCTATATACTGTCGAACTTCAGGATCAACATCATTATGCCATTCATTTGCAACTCCACCTTTAAGTCCAAAAGCATTTCTTGATAAATTACTTTTAGTAATCTTAGTAAAAGTAGGAGTTTGATCTTTAACTCTTTGTTTACCACTATTAGTATCATAAATATATTCAGGTTTCATATATTTAACAATACGAGTATTCTCAGAATTAGCTCTAACAAATGCTTCAATAAAACGATCAAGTTCTTCGTTATCTCTAAGAAGAATATTATCTTCATTGGATTGACTAGCATATAAAGCATTAGCATAATTATAAAGAGCTGCATTATTTGATCTAAAGTTACTACCACCATCAGTAATACCTTGTTCTCTCATCGCAAGTCTTATATCTTTATCGCTAGTACCATCAATAGATTCAAAATTAATAGAATCAAATTGATCTCCCCAAGTAGTTTTATAAGCACTTATATAACCATCATTTTTAGTTTTAAATCTACCATAAAGATCAATAGGAATATATTTAGATAGATTACGACCGAAATCAAGTTTATTAATCCAAAATGCGTATTTAACTAGATTTTCTCCAAGAATACGACAATACTCATCAGGACTATTAATAAGTTGAAAGAATGTATCTCTAGTAAAATCAACATCATCACTTTCTTTAGTCGAAATACCTATGTAACCATTTCTTATAATAAGACTTTCCATAGTATTTGAAGACAATAAAGAAAGAATATGATTAGGATTAAGCTTAAGATTACCTTTAGTAATATATTGTCCATTAACTACTACATATTTACCATCAGTTAATGTATTTTTAACCATAGCTAATTGAATACCTACTGGTAAATCTTTAAACATAGCTATTTTTTCAGCATGAGTATAAGGTCTATTTTCAGTTTCATTATACCATGTTTTAAGATTAACTGATGTAAGTGATAAATCAGTAGCTAGTTGGAATCTAAATTCATTCTTATCATTCTTAATAATCCTAGTACAACCAAGAAGTTTAGCTCTATCTTCAAGAACTGCTTCTGGACTTTTACTATTATCATTAAAGAATGACATATCTCGAATCTTATCAATTATAGCATAATTAATAAGAGCTTCTCTAAGTTCAGGATTATTATTCTGACCAAGTTTAGCCATGCAATAATTAATCTTATCTTTGAAAAGAGGATTCTCACTAATAAATATATCATGAAACATATTAACAGACATCTCATTAGTAGAATATAATTGTTGTTGAAGAATAGGATAAGCACTATCTTCTATAGTCCAATTAGGATCAGTAATAGATGGAAATATAGCTTCAATCATCGATTGATTACCTATTCTAAAAGGAGATTTAGGTTTACTTAATTGAATAGGTTTATCTTCAATATCTGTAATAGATAAAAGATAATCATTTGCTTTATCAATCCAATCATCTATAACTTTACCTTTATCTGTAATAGCATTTACACTATAGTATTTATAAAGAAGTTCATCAATCATAGTGTCAGGAACTTTAGCGTCTTTTGCATTTTGAACTAAAGTATTAACATTATGTTGAAGCATAGCGATAGATTCAAACAGTTTATTACTTTCAGAAGTTTTTGGACCAGCACCTTTCTTTTCAGTAATAAGACATCCTTGCGCACGTTTCATAGCATTTACAGCTTTATCGACGTACATATAGTAATCTAAAACTTCAAGCTGACGATTAAGATAATTAGCATATGCCTCAAGATCTTCAACATTATGTTTGTAGTTTTGACCTTCTTTAAATAAAGAATCAAGTTCAGTTATAGTTTTAGCTTTATTCTTAATTCCACTATTTATTTCATAAGCTGTAATTCCAGTTTTTTCAGCAAGAGCTTCAATAAATCTAGCCATAGTTTGAACTTGATTTTGATTTATAGTTAAACCATGTTCATGAGCTTTAGCTATAGTAAAATTAGATAAATCTTCTTGTGCAAGAAATTTATTAATTTTATTAATAACATCTTTAAGACCTACATTATCTTGATTAAATGTAAAATAATCTTTAATAAAATCTTTAAGAGATTCACCTTTATTAATAAGAAGTTTACTCATAACAGTTGCGGCGTCAATCATGTAATCACTGCGAACATTATGAAAACTAATATTAGTAAAGTTATTAGAGTTCTCTATAGATTTAATAGAAATATTAGTAACAAAATCACTAATGATTTGTTGAGATTCAATAAGAGCTGAATAAATATATCTATTAACACCTTCAACTTTAGCATTTTTAGTTTTTAAATTAGCATTCCAACTTATAGGAAATGAAGCTAATAATGCAGTATTACCAACAGTATAAGTATTAAGATTAAACCAAAGATTATCCTTAACAGCATCAAGAATATGAGAAGTTAATTCAGAACGTTGAGCTGATATAGGTTCACCATTTATATCTATCCAAGTACCATAATCATTATTATATAAACTACGACACCAAACAGTGATTGTACTATCATCTACATTAATTTCAATACTACGTTCTCCATTAGATAACTTCTCTTCTTTAAAAGCTTTAAGAATTTGTTTCTTAGCCCATTCAGCTTTATTTGGAATATCTTCACTATATCCAGCAATATCACTAAAATTAAGTCTAATAGGAATAGCAAAATCATCAGATAATTTAGTTTCAGTAAATCCCATTATAGATAGAGCATTATCTGCTGCAATAGATTGACCTTTAAGCACTGCAATATTATTATTAATATTACGAATCTTAATTTGATCAATAAGAAAATGTTGATTCATCATAGAGTTATCATAACCAGCAATTCTATTTATATAAGAAGCAGCAGATTTACTATGTTCAAATTCATTAGGTTTTTCTTTATTAAGAGTATTTTTAAGATCAGAATGAATACCAATCCAAGTATCAATAATAGCATTATCTTTAGCAGCTCTTGGCATTCTTCCATAATCATTAAGTTCATTCCACTTAGTAGTAACAGTCTTATCTATAAATTCTTTATATTTGGCATCATAATCTTTCTTAGCTTCTTTAAGTTTAGAATAAATTTCAGCTTTTTCATTATAAAGAGCTTTAAGTTCAGAATCAGTTATAACAGGATTTAAATTAGCTGTATTATAAGATTCAATTTCAGCTTCTTTAGCTTCCATCGCTTTAGCTAGAGCTTCACGTTCAGAAGTATTTTTTGAATAAAAACGTTCTCTTTGAAGATCTGCATATTCAGTTTTTAATCTAGTTAATACAGGATCATTTACTCCAGTTTGAGTATTAATTTTTTCATTAATATCTCCAAGTCGATTAATTAAAGGAACTTTAACTTTAAGATAATCTTGTTTAAGCGAATCTTTAGCTTTAGCAAAATAAATATCTGCAACATATTCTAAAGATTGACGTTTATATGAGTTAGTGTTATTCTTAGTATATTCAACGTAATTACCGTTAATTACATCAAATTCTTTCATAGAAAGATAAATACTATCAATATCATAGTCCCAACCAGTACGTGTAACAAGATGTTCAGGAACAATAGCTTGACTTGCACCATTGTTCAAAACTCCTATAACTTTAGCAACAAACATAGATTGATGACCTTCAGTAGGAATACGAATACCAAACATCGTTCTAAGATTCTCAGGAACAGTATTTAAATCTAGATTACCATCAGCATCTAATTTAAATCTAGAATCCCAATTATTAAGAATAATTTCAGCAGGATGAAATACTTGTTTAATAGAACCATTTTCTTGTTTAACTTCTTCCCACCATTCACTTTGAAGTTTAAAGTCAGCATCTTTCTTAATTATAGGAGTACCATTGGCATCTCGCTTAATACTACCATCTTCATTAAGTTCAGCTCTAAGTTTCCAATAATCATCCGAGAACTTAATTTGACCTTCATGATACATCTTAGAAACATTAGCTTGAGTTCCTTTAATTAACCCTTTTTTATCCAACGTAACAGATGCAGGTTGTAAGAAAGTATCAGGTTGAATAGTAACGTGAGCACCTTTAAGTTTAAGATTGGTAACTCTACGTGTAATACGAGCTAATAGAACAGATTCAATTCTACTTTTAATTGTAGGATGATAAAAAGGTATAAAAGGTCTACCGTCTACCATCATAGTAGCTTTGATAAAGTTTCTATCAATTTCAGTTTCATTAAAGTATCTACGAAGATCAGCAAGAACTAAATCTAAATTAACTTCAACTACATTCTTATCATTAATAGATTTATATTTGATATTACCTTTATCATCAATAGCTCCCCAATCAGAAAGCAAACGATACATTTCATCATTAGCGTTAGTAGCAAGAAGCATTTGATAATATTCAAATACACCAGCTTTATCAAAAGATTTATCTCTAGTTTTACCTTTACGTACAGTACCAGCAATAGAGTATTCTCCATTAAATACAAGATTATCAAGAATACGTTTTTGAAGCTGAGTACCAATCTTATTCTCTTCATCCATTAAATGAGAAGGCACTTCTTGTTGCACATAGAGATTACTATGACTAAGCGTATGTTTAAAAGCATCAATACCTTTAGGATAATTCTTTAATTCATAACGATTAGTAGATTCATTATATTGAATATTAAGAATAGCATCCTGTTCATTATTAGCAATATTAAAGAGCTTAACTTGAGGTAAACCACCAACTTTATGTCCAGATGCAAAGTTAATAGAATCAATACCTTCTTGTTTCATCCAATCATAAAGAGTTTCATAATTTGTACCCTTATACATACGTTTGAATACAACAAGAGTTGAATTTTTATCTTGATGTGAAAATACAATATCAGTATTAAATCTATTATTTAACGTAGACTTACCACGTTTATAGAAGTAATACTTTAATTGCTCAACAATACGTGCATAATCTTGTGAACTAATAGGACTATCTTCATCTTCCACAATATCTTTAAGAGTTTTACCAGAAGGTAAAGTAAAACTATCATAACTACCCATAGCTTTAAAACGAGCTATACATTCATCTTGAGTTATGATATTAAAAGCATCTGCTGTTGTAATCTTATCAATACCAAATCTTCGTCGAAGAGTATTAGTTGTAGTTTCATCTGATTTAACAAAAGGAGCTACAATCCTATCGATCATATTATCTCTAAGTTTAACATCACTTACGATAATTTGAGTATAAGTTGTATTACTTCTAGTTTTAGAACCGGGTCTAACACCTTGAGATGCACGTTTAGCCCAATCAAGAGCATTCTTAAATTCAAAAGTATAACCTGTGAATAATTCTTGAATGGCAATATCTGCGATATAATGATTAGCTAAGAGATTGACAATAACAAATCCCCAATAACGATCATTTTTATAATCATCAGGAAGTTGTTCACCAATAACTTTAAGTTGATTCTTATAAGTTAACGTTGATTGAATATTATCTCTGATAGGAGCTAAATAATCAAAAGCATCCTGTAAATGACTATTCATTCTATCAACAAACATTCGCATAAAAGCATTATCGATTACATCTCCGTATGCAGTAGAGAAATCTTCACCACATATCATAAAAGGTTCAAATTTACCGAAAGAAGCTAATTCATCCGGATGTAATTCTTTAAATGCATCTTCTATATAATCTATAATGCTTCTTACAGATACATTACCATTTTCATCAGTATATCTGAAATTAAGATTACCAAACTTAAAGATATTACCTGTAGGTTTACCATTTTTAATAACATCTTTACCATCCCAGAATATAGGAGCTTGAAGACCTTCAAATACCTCTTTATTAAAAGAATTATGTTCATAATAATCTTCGAATGCTAGATTAATATCACCATTAAATTGATTATGAATAATCTCAGCTCTTTCATCAGGATTCATATTATTAAACTCTTCACGAACTTCATCTTTACTTCTAGTAAATTCTTTCTTTAAAGTGAGCTTATGAGTAATAGAATCATAATCGAATAGCATACGTCTAGCATCTAACATCATTTCCATCTCTGTACGAAGAGTATCTTTAACTCTTTGGAAAGTATAATTAGATTCAAGATCATTAGTTCTAGCTATACGATAATTAACGAAAGTACCGTTATTATCTATGAGTTTAAAAGGTAATGCTCTTTTACTACCATTAGTTTCAGTTAATATATTACCTGTAACAAATTCATATATACGAGAAGCATCAGCAGAAGGTAATGAATAACGTTCTTGCATTTGACGAAGAATAACATCACGAGTCCAAATATAATCATGCATATCAACATATGGTGTACCAATACCTTGATCTCTATTAGATAAACCATTAAATCTAGAATATTCAAATGCTTTAACAGCTTCAACATTTACAGGATTAATAGGATCTAATATTCTATATCCATCCTCGTCTAAAACTTCATTACCTCTATCATCTTTTTTGAAATTAAAGAAACCTTTACCGTTTCCTCCAATACCATTACCTAAATTCCAAATAATAGGATTATATTTAGTACCTTTAGATTTAAGAAAATCAGCAAAGCGATATTTCATTAATTCAACATTGACATTACCTATACGATTAACAATACCTTGCAACATATAAGTAATATGATTATAAAACTCAGGCGTATATTCTTGTTCACCTTCAACATTAATATAACTTAAATCTACTTTAATTGAAGGATCACAACTACCTATAGTAGCTAAAATATTAATTCTACCTCTCATATCATCAACGATAGAATTAATTGTATCACCCGGTTTATAAGTATCATAAAACAAATTACGAATCTTATTAGCTTGACGATCTTTAGCTCTTTCACTTTGTTTATCTGTGATATTAGCTTTTATTTGATTAAATATCTTATCAAATACATCATCAATATGAACAAGTTCAGTTTCAATTTTTTGATGAATTAAAACATTTACTTTATTATCTGCGTTTCCATCAATATATAAAGCTTTAATTACATCAAAAGGAACATTAAATTTAATAGATAAATAATTGAATATAGTATTAGAAGTCCAATTAATACCAGCATTATTAGATTTATACAGTAAACTGTTTACTTTATCTGTAATAGATTTACCAGTTTTATACAAAGCATTTATATCAAATTGAACAGCACTTCTAGTACTAATTCTTTGAAACTTATTAGTAAGAATATTGCGATATTGATTATATACATTAGTAATAGCAAAAGATTGACGATTACTTTCACGAACAGCATACGACATATTATAATCAGTTTCAGACATATTGTAACTCATAGTTTCACTTTGAGTCACAACAGTTGTTGCCATATCAACTGAAGCCATATACATATTATAGAATATTTCTTTAGATTCTATAGTAGAAGCATCATCGTCAGGAAGAATCTCTAATTTATCAATAAGAGGTTTAAGTTGACCATTGTAAACAGATTCAGAAGTAACTTTAAGACTATTTATAAGTTCTTCTTTATTTGCTGCATATCGAGTAACATCAATTAAAGAGTTCCATAAAACATTAATATCAAATGGCATAGTTAAACCATATTTATTATAATAAGAAGCTGTACCATTTAATTGAGTATCTTCAACTCGCATCATAAGATTACTTTGATTATTATAAATCATCTCAGTAAGCATACGTTTAAAACGAGAAGAAGCTGTGTCTTTACGATTAACTTTAAACTGAAGAGAACTATTCCAAGATTTATTAATATTTTGTTCATCTGTCATAGTAGCTCCATTAAGTTCTCCCATAGTCATATGGTCTTCAATATCGTAATCATTAATATCAGCCATAAATTCAGCTTTATAATAATTAACGAAACTCTGCCATATATTCTTATCATCTAGGTTTTGTAATTGATTAGCAAGAGCTATAAGATTATCAGCTTTACTTTTAAGTTCTTTATAAATAGTTTCATCTTGAACAATAGCTTTTATTTCAGCAATACTCTTACCTTCATCTTTAAGTTCTTTAGATCTACGATTACGATAATTCTTAAGTTGAACTGAATAACCTAAATAACCTAAATCTGGATTAGCGTTAGAAGCATATTGAAGAACAGCTTTAGCAATTATATCTCGAATCTTAATACCATTTTTGAAATCTTTATAATTAAGATTCTTAAATTCAGATTCACTTCTAAATGCAATAGCAGCAAAAATACGATTCAAATACATCTGCTCACTATCAGCAATAAAAGGATAATCATCTTCATATAGAATTTCAGATTTCTTAGCAATATCAGTGTTCCATAATTGGCTTATTTCAGGCTCTCCTTGCTCGTTTAATGGCACGGTAATACTTTTAGTCAACCTGTCTATATTATTGCCGTAAACGCTCTGAAAAGTGGCAAATTGAGCGTCTGTCAGTTTACTATTCTGTATTGCACGTAAAAGAATCCAATCCCCATTCTCGGATGTGAATGTAGTAGATTTAAGAGTTTCATAGTCAGCTCTAGCAATAGCACGTGCTTTAGAAGCATCAAAAGGATAGAGCTTTTTAGCCCTATCCCAAAGATCTTTAAAACATTTGCTATCAACATATTCATCACCGACTTTAATTTGTGGGATAACATTACAATCTAAACCCATAATATCAGTTTTATACGTTTAACAAATACGTTTATTAGTTTCATCAAAGTTAGTATTTTTATTTAGACTAGCAACCGAATCATTTAAATATTTTGAAATATTAGTTGCAATAGATGAAGAATCAGATAAAGATACAGATAATTTAAGATCACCTTCAATATCAACATAATCATCATCCCAATCAATATCTTCATCTTCTTCAATTGTAGTATCAATAGATTCTTCAGTTTGAACTTTAGTTTCAGTTTCAATAAGAATAGGAGATTCAACTGTAGTTTCAGCAGACGTTCCTCTCTCTACCACATCTCCTTCTCTACCGGGGGCTTCTAAGCTCCACTGAATGCTACTAATTGTAACATTAGGATCCATATCTCTAAAGTCTTTATTATAAATTCTATTAATGGTATCATTAAGACGTTCCATTAATGAATCTGTTTTAACTTTAGTGTCAATAACTCCAAATATCTTTTGAAATATATTAAGTAATACCTTTTTAAATTTATCCCAAAATGTAGGAGTTTCAATATCTTCAGAACCTTCAACTCTATCAGTAGTAGATTTAAGTTCATTAAGAAGTCTAAAGATACGAGGATCAGTTAAAGCATAAGTAATAATTTCAGATACAGCATCTTGTCCATTAATTACAACTTTGGCTCCATTTTTTCTAGCTTCTAGTTTACGAGAAATAGATTCATTAATGCTAGTAAATTCATTAGTTATAACTTGAATTAATTTATTAACAATACCTCCGTCTCGAAGCATATCTTTTAAGAACTTTTCTCTATCATTTAAATCTGTTTTACCAGCAAGTTCTTGACGAGCATTTGCAATAGCTTTAGTAAAGTCTTCAAACCATGCTTGCCACTCTTTATTATTATAATCAATAAGAGCTTCACGTTGAGCAAGTTTCTCAGGATTATTAATATCTCGTATAGTACTATTAAAGAACTTCATAATATAAGTATGAATCATCTCATGTGCTAGAGTACGAGTTAAATAACCTTTATGTGCTTCTTCATTTGCTAGTTCCCAATTATAATTAACATCAATTCTAAATTGATTACGATAAAAACCATCAATATCAGTAGAAGTTTTAACAGGTTGAGCAGAACCCTCACCTTTTTCAAATACTTGAGTTCTACTAACAGTATGCTTAACATATACAGGATTTATACCAGCTTCATATTCAAGAATATTAGAAAGTTCTGCAATACTACTCCAATCTTCTTTATAACGTTCATTATCTTGAACAGTTTTAAGTAATTCAACAGGATCATAGAAACGTTGAGTAACTTCTGAATTATTATCAAACGCTTTAGTAGCAATAGAAAATTTAATAGGTGAATTACCAGAAATAGATACATTACTTACAACATCTCCATATTTATTCTTAATATATGCAACATCAGAGTATATAGCATTAGTAGCCATATAATACTCATATATATCTTCGTATTGGTCTCCAGTAATTGGATCTGTATACCCTGTAGTATATGAACTATCATCAGAATCTTTAGATACAGCAGCTCCATCTTTAAGACCAAATTGACGAACCATATTTGGAATTATACTATTAAGCTTATTATTAAACTTTTGAACATCAGCTGGAGTATCAAGATAATATATAGTATGTGGATAACTAGGATGATTTAAAGCTCCATTATAGTTAGAAACATCAAGTTTATTTCCAGAAGTATAATGAATAATTGCTTCACGTCCATCAATAGAAGTTTGAATAAATTTATGATAAGCAATTTTGCCTTTACCTTCACCAAGTACAGCTTTCATCATAACAAAACGTTTACTTCCATCAGCAGTATTACCTGATTGAAAATAAATATCGTCTTGTGTAGCTGAACTTTTTTCACTACATATAATAATATTTTGAAGTCTATTAGAAATTTCAAGTCTAGCTTCAGTTATATTACCACTATTTAGAGCAAGAATTTCTTTAATAGCATCACTAACATATTTATTA
>OLQE01000059.1_pt1 | contig 94235 bp, 79 predicted proteins | sample 1643161 | NCBI WGS metagenome assembly OLQE01 (sample SAMEA3136650, study PRJEB25190) | human gut metagenome
AGAAGGAGATACACCGGAAGTATTGCAGAGACGTGTCATGGAGCAGGCAGAGTGGAAGATACTTCCGAAAGCAATTGACTTGATTGCAAATGGAAAAGTAAAAGTAGAGGATGGAAGAACTCATATTATATAGTAAGAATACGAACTGTAGGGAAACTTGCAGTTCGTTTTGATACATGAAAACCTATATCATAAAAGCAGCAGGAGGAAATGAAAGTATTAATCGTAGGTGGCGGCGGAAGAGAGCATGCAATTGCACAAAGTGTTGCAAAGAGTGAGAAGGTCGATAAGATTTACTGTACACCGGGAAATGCCGGAATTGCAGCACTGGCAGAATGTGCACCTATCGGAGCGATGGAGTTCGATAAGATTGTAGCCTTTGCTAAGGAAAAAGAAGTAGATCTTGTAATTGTAGGAATGGACGATCCGCTTGTAGGTGGCCTTGTAGATGAACTGGAAGCAGCAGGGATTCGTGCATTCGGTCCAAAGAAAAATGCAGCAATTCTGGAAGGCTCCAAAGCATTTTCAAAAGATTTAATGAAAAAATACAATATCCCAACTGCAGCATATGAGAATTTTACAGATTCGGATGCGGCAATTAAGTATCTGGAGACAGAGGCAAAATTTCCAATTGTATTAAAAGCAGATGGACTGGCTCTTGGAAAAGGAGTTTTGATCTGCAATACACTGGAGGAAGCAAAAGATGGTGTCAAAGAGATTATGCTGGATAAGAAATTCGGTTCTGCAGGAAATGAGATGGTCATTGAAGAATTTATGACAGGTCGTGAAGTTTCCGTACTTTCTTTTGTAGATGGCAACACAATTAAGACCATGACAAGTGCTCAGGATCACAAGCGTGCCGGAGATGGAGATACTGGACTTAACACTGGAGGAATGGGAACATTTTCACCAAGTCCATTTTATACAAAGGAAGTTGAAGATTTCTGCAACAAATATGTATATCAGGCAACAGTCGACGCCATGAAAGCAGAAGGCCGCCCATTCAAAGGAATTATTTTCTTCGGACTCATGCTGACACCAGACGGACCGAAAGTACTGGAGTATAATGCCAGATTTGGAGATCCGGAGGCTCAGGTCGTACTTCCAAGAATGAAGAATGATATTATTGAAGTCATGGAAGCCTGCATTGATGGAACATTGGATCAGATCGACCTTCAGTTCGAAGACAATGCAGCAGTGTGTGTCGTGCTTGCAAGTGATGGATATCCGGTAAAATATGACAAAGGTCTGCCAATCACAGGATTGGAGGAATTTGATAAACACGATGGTTACTATTGCTTCCATGCCGGAACAAAATTTGACGGAGACCAGATCGTTACAAACGGAGGACGTGTCCTTGGTGTGACAGCAAAAGGAAAGGATTTGAAAGAAGCGAGAGCTAATGCTTATGCAGCAACAGAATGGGTAAAATTTAACAATAAGTATATGAGACATGATATTGGAAAAGCTATTGATGAAGCTTAGCTTACTATTATCGGAAGTTTGACTGGAAGTAAAAACTTGACAAATCATTTCAAAAGGATAAGATAAAATAGACAAGATGTAAGTCTTGTCTATTTTCGTATAGGAAAAGGCATTTTGTTAAAAAGAACAAGTACAATAGAAGCAGGAGGGCGTCATATGGATTACATACACGAGATTGGGAAGCGTGCAAAATCAGTTTCTGCACAGGTTCAGCATCTTTCCCAAAATCAGAAAAATGAAGGACTTCGAAGAGTAGCGGAAGAACTGGAAAATCAGAAAAGCTATCTTATGGCAGAAAATGAAAAGGATATTGAAAAAGCTGAGAAAGACGGTATGAAAGCATCTCTGATTGACCGTCTTCGCCTGACGGAAGAAAGAATTGCCGGAATGGCTGAAGGTCTCAGACAGATTGCTGATCTGGAAGATCCAATTGGTGCAACATTGTGGGAAAAGGTCAGACCGAATGGCCTTCGTATTGGAAAAAGAGTGGTTCCACTTGGGGTGGTCGGAATCATTTATGAATCGCGCCCGAACGTAACGGCAGATGCTTTTGGACTTTGCTTTAAGACAGGAAATGTTGTAATCCTACGTGGAGGTTCTGATGCAATTCATTCCAATCTTGCCGTGACAAAGGTGATTCGGGAAGGTTTGAAAAAATGTAATCTTCCAGAGGATGCGCTTCTTCTTGTTGAAAATACAGATCGTGCAGTTGTCAATCAAATGATGAAGCTAAATAAATATATTGATGTTCTGATACCAAGAGGCGGAGCAGGACTCATTGCAAATGTAGTGCAGAACAGTACGGTCCCGGTTATTGAGACAGGAACCGGAAACTGTCACATTTTTGTGGACGAGACTGCAGACCTTGACATGGCAGTCCCGATTGTTGTCAATGCAAAGACACAGCGTCTCGGCGTATGCAATGCATGTGAATCACTTGTGGTTCATGAAAAAATCGCAGAACAGGCCATTCCGGTTATTTATAAAGCGCTTTGTGAAAAAGGCGTAGAAGTCCGGGGGGATGAGTGTGCTCGCGAGATTGTACCGGAGATTGTGACGGCAACAGAAGAAGACTGGGGCACAGAGTACCTGGATGCGATCATTTCTGTGAAGATTGTTTCTTCCATAGAAGAGGCAATTGCACATATTAACAAATACAATACCGGACATTCCGAGTCCATTATTACAAAAGATTATACAAATGCACTAAAATTCCAGGACGAGATTGACGCGGCAGCAGTTTATGTCAATGCATCGACCAGATTTACTGACGGATTTGAATTCGGATTCGGAGCAGAGATAGGAATCAGCACACAGAAATTGCATGCAAGAGGACCGATGGGATTAGAGGCACTTACCACAACAAAGTATGTGATTTTTGGAGATGGGCAGATTCGCCCGTAAGAAACAGAAAAAACTATGAATTTGCTTACGAAAGTATTTGAGCCGTCACTCCGTTGCACAAAGCATTCCGACAAGCCTGACAGAACAAAAATCATGTCAGCAAAGGCTACCATGATTTTTACAGTCTTGTCCCCATAATGCAAAGTCGGACGGTCATAATACTTTCGATAGCAAATATGGAGTTCTACGAATTTTGCAAGTTTCTTAGAGGAAATTAAGAGGTAGACTTGGGGATGAAAGTTTATCATATGTTGCACTTTTACAGGCAGAAGGATAAAGAGTAAAGATTAAAATATGCTGTGAAATTGTGCAAAAGTATTCATGAGATTGGATAATATGCATAATATTAAAAAGTTATGCATAAACACTTGAATATTATACATATAAGTTGTATAATCATGCACATGGATTGAAGTGTATACAATGATAATTTTAGATTTTACAATATAAGGAAGGTACAAAAATGATAAAAGTAGGAATCATCGGAGCCACAGGCTATGCAGGTGGAGAACTCGTTCGTATTTTAATGGGACATAAGGAGGCAGAAATTGTGTGGTATGGCTCAAGAAGCTATATTGATCAGAAGTATGCAGATGTATATCGCAATATGTTTCAGATTGTAGATGCAAAATGCATGGATGACAATATCGAAGCATTGGCAGATCAGGTAGATGTGATTTTTACAGCGACTCCTCAGGGATTTCTGGCTTCTGTCATTAACGAGAATATTTTAGGCAAGACAAAAATTGTAGATTTAAGTGCAGATTTCCGTATCAAAGATGTTAAGGTATATGAAAAATGGTATGGTATCGAGCACAAGAGTCCGCAATTTATTGAAGAAGCTGTTTATGGACTTTGCGAAGTGAACCGTGATAAAGTAAAAGGCGCAAGACTGATCGCTAATCCGGGCTGCTATACAACTTGCTCTATTCTGACAGCATATCCGCTGGCAAAAGAAGGGATCATTGATATGAGGACACTCATTGTAGATGCGAAATCCGGTACTTCCGGAGCAGGAAGAGGAGCAAAGGTTCCGAATCTTTTCTGTGAAGTCAATGAGAATATGAAAGCTTACGGTGTAGCATCTCACAGACATACACCGGAGATTGAAGAACAGCTTGGATATGCGTCAGGTGAAAATGTGACCATCAGTTTCACACCACATCTTGTTCCGATGAATCGTGGAATACTGGCAACAGAGTATGCTACATTGAAAAAAGATGTAACAGGTGAAGGAGTAAAAGCAATTTATGATAAATATTATGCAGACGAGAAGTTTGTGCGTGTGCTTGGTGAAGGCGTATGTCCGGAGACAAAATGGGTAGAAGGCAGCAATTATGTAGATATCGGATTCAAATTGGATCCAAGAACGAACCGTATTGTTATGATGGGAGCCATCGATAACCTTGTAAAAGGTGCAGCTGGACAGGCGGTTCAGAATATGAACCTTCTTTTCGGACTTCCGGAAAGCGAAGGACTGGAACTTGTTCCGATGTTCCCATAGAACAAATCTGAGGGGAGAAATAAAATGATACGAACAATGACAATTGAAGATTATGAACAGGTGCATGATCTTTGGATGAAAATACATGGTTTTGGAATTCGAAGTGTGGATGATTCAAAAGAAGGTGTGGAGCGTTTCTTAAAGAGAAATCCAACAACGAGTGTGGTGGCAGTTGAAGATGATAAGATTGTTGGTGCTATTTTATGTGGACATGATGGAAGAAGAGGGTGTCTCTATCATGTCTGTGTGGATGAAGCATACCGCATGCGCGGAATCGGAAAAGCAATGGTTGTATTTGTAATGGAAGCACTAAAAACAGAAGGAATCAACAACGTTTCTTTAATTGCATTTACAAAGAATGATATAGGAAATGCATTCTGGAAAGAGATTGGCTGGAAGAAGCGGGAAGATTTGAATTATTACGACTTTATATTAAATGAGGCGAATATCACTGCATTTATTCAGTAACTGAGAATGAGGCAAGTGCGAAGTGCAGAGCAATCTGCAGGCATCATAAGAATGCCGAGGCATTCTTGAATATGAAGAAAAAGCTTTGTAAAATAAGTGAATAAATAGAAGGAAACTTCAGGAGGAATATATGAAACAGATAAAAGGCGGCGTAACAGCTGCGAAGGGATATGAGGCTGCAAGTACAGCCGCAGGGATTAAATATCAGGGACGTACCGACATGGCATTGATCTATAGCCAGGTGCCTTGTGTATCTGCAGGAACCTTTACAACAAATGTTGTAAAGGCAGCCCCGGTTAAATGGGATCGCCAGATAGTAGACAGTGGCGCAGGCGTGCAGGCAGTTGTTGTAAACTCAGGAATTGCCAATGCATGTACCGGTGAAGAAGGCATGGGATATTGCAAAGAGACAGCCGAGGCAGCAGCGAAAGCGCTTAATATTGACGCAGCAGGTGTCCTGGTTGGTTCCACAGGAGTCATCGGAATGCAGCTTCCGATGCAGAAGCTGGTGGACGGAATCCAGGTGCTGGCAGGAAAGAAAGCAGAAGGTCTACAGAGCGGACACGATGCAGCTCTTGCAATCATGACTACTGATACAGTAGAAAAAGAGATGGCAGTTGAGATAGAGATTGGCGGCAAGACAGTCACAATCGGAGGGATGTCCAAAGGTTCCGGTATGATCCACCCGAATATGTGCACGATGCTTGCATTTATCACAACAGATGCCGCAATTACAAAAGAGGCACTGCAGAAGGCGCTGAGTGAAGACGTAGAAGATACTTATAACATGATTTCTGTAGATGGAGATACATCTACTAATGATACAGCAATTCTTCTTGCAAATGGTCTGGCAGGCAATCAGGAAATCACTTACGCAAGTCCGGAGTATGAGACATTTAAAGAGGCACTTCACATGGTCAACGAGACACTTGCCAAGAAAATGGCAGGAGATGGAGAAGGAGCGACTGCTTTATTTGAGGTGAAAGTCGTAGGAGCAGAGAGTATAAAGCAGGCAAAGACACTTGCAAAATCAGTTGTATGCTCCAATCTTACAAAGGCTGCAATTGCCGGACATGATGCAAACTGGGGAAGAATTCTCTGTGCAATGGGATATTCCGGTGTACAGTTTGATCCGGAAAAGGTGGATCTGTTCTTTGAAAGTAAGGCTGGAAAGCTTCAGATTATTGAAAATGGTGTAGCAACAGATTATAGTGAAGAAGTAGCCACAAAGATTTTATCTGAGCCTGAGATCACAGCAACGGCAGATATCAAAATGGGCGATTACAGTGCGACCGCATGGGGCTGTGATCTGACACATGAATATATCAATATTAACGCAGATTACAGAAGTTAAAGTACAGATAATTGTTAGAAACTAGTAGTTGGACGACAGAAGGGAAGTTTTTGGACATGAATAAAGATATGCAGCAATATTTGGATAAAGCAGAAGTACTGATTGAGGCGCTTCCATATATCCAGCGTTTTAACCGTAAGATTATCGTAGTAAAATATGGTGGAAGTGCCATGGTTGACGAGGAACTCAAAGCAAGAGTCATTCAGGACGTCACACTTTTGAAACTGGTAGGCTTCAAACCGATCATTGTTCATGGCGGCGGTAAGGAAATCAGCCGCTGGGTCAATAAAGTCGGCATGGAACCACGTTTTGTCAATGGGCTGCGTGTGACAGATAAGGACACAATGGAGATTGCCGAGATGGTTCTTGCAAAAGTAAACAAAGAACTTGTCACATTGGTAGAATCTCTCGGCGTACAGGCAGTCGGTATCAGCGGAAAAGACGGCGGCCTTCTCAAGTGCCATAAGAAACTTTCCAAAGGCGAAGATATCGGCTACGTAGGCGATATCGAAAAAGTAAATCCGAAGGTACTTCAGGATCTTCTTGAGAGAGATTTCCTTCCGATTGTTTTTCCGGTTGGATTTGATACAAACTTTGATTCTTACAATATTAATGCGGACGATGCGGCATGCGCGATCGCAGAAGCTGTCCATGCAGAAAAGCTGGTTTTCCTTTCTGATATTGAAGGTGTATACAAGGACAAAGATAATCCGGATACACTGATCTCCGAGCTGCATGTACATGAAGCGGAAAAACTGATCAGTGAAGGCTACGTAGGCGGTGGCATGATTCCGAAACTGCAGAACTGTATAGATGCCATCGAAGAAGGTGTAAACAGAGTACATATCCTTGACGGACGTATCCCGCACAGCCTCCTTCTGGAGATATTCACAAACAAAGGTATCGGAACAGCTATTTTGAGAGAAGACGGGGAGAAATATTACAATGAGTATGAATGAACAGATGAATCATGCAGAAGAAAACATTCTGCATACATATAATCGTTTCCCGGTCATGTTTGACCATGGCGAGGGATGTTATCTTTATGATACAGAGGGCAAAAAATATCTCGACTTTGCTGCAGGAATTGCCGTAAACTCACTGGGATATCATTATCCTGGCTATGATGAGGCTCTGAAATCCCAGATCGACAAACTGACACATATTTCCAATCTTTATTATAATGAGCCGATGAGTGAAGCCGGAGAAAAACTGGTCAAAGCAAGCGGACTTTCCAAAGCTTTTTTTACAAACAGTGGTACCGAAGCAATTGAAGGTGCGCTGAAAGCGGCACGTAGATATGCTTATACAAAATACGGCAAAGAAGCAGGAAAATACGAGATCATCGCGATGAACCATTCTTTCCACGGAAGAAGCATGGGCGCACTTTCTGTTACAGGAACCGAACACTACAGAGAACCGTTTGAACCACTTGTCGGTGGTGTGAAATTCGCAGATTTTAATGATCTGGACAGCGTCAAAGCGCAGATTACAGACAAAACATGTGCGATCATTACAGAAGTTGTACAGGGCGAAGGTGGAATTTATCCGGCGAAGAAAGAATTTCTTGAAGGACTCCGCGCACTGTGTGATGAAAAAGACATCATCCTGATTTTTGATGAAATTCAGTGTGGGATGGGACGTACCGGATGTTATTTTGCATGGCAGTCATACGGTGTGAAACCGGATGTGATGACCTGTGCAAAAGCTCTGGGCTGCGGTGTACCGGTCGGTGCATTTGTTCTCGGAGAAAAAGCGGCAGCAGCATCTCTTGTACCGGGAGATCACGGCACAACTTATGGTGGAAACCCGTTCGTATGCGCAGCTGTCAGCAAGGTGTTTGATATTTATGAAAAAGACGATATCCTTGCACATGTGCAGGAACTGACCCCGTATCTGGAAGAACAACTGGATAAACTTGTGGATAAGTATCCGGTTGTAGCAGCCCGTCGTGGAAAAGGTTTCATGCAGGGATTGGTCATCACCGGAACAACAGTCGGAAGTATCGTGACAAAAGCACTTGAGAACGGACTTCTGGTAATTTCCGCAGGAAGCGATGTACTGCGTCTTGTACCACCGCTTGTGATCACAAAAGAAAATATCGACGAAATGGTCGAAAAATTAGAAAAGAGCCTGGCGTAATCGCCGGGCTCAAATTATTTTATACTGTTCAGATCAATGTGTTTTTTAATCGCTGCGAAGCTCTCAGAACTGATTACATGCTCGATCTTGCAGGCATCGTTTGCTGCAACGACCGGATTGACACCAAGCTTTTCCAGCCACTTAGAAAGGAAAAGATGACGTTCGTAGATTTTTTCGGCAGTTGCGCGCCCTGTCTCTGTAAGATAAAGATATCCTTCAGGAGATACGGTGATCTGATCTGTTTCGCGAAGCTTTTTCATTGCAACACTGACACTGGATTTCTTGAAGCCAAGTTCAGAGGCAACATCTACGGAACGTACAACCGGATGTGATTTGCTTAAGATTAAAATAGTTTCCAGATAGTTTTCAGCAGATTCGTTTGTATGCATTCCTTACACCTCAATTTCTTTTGATCTAATTGAAAATGATTCCTCATTTAGTTGCATAAAAATTCAAGATTATTCCTCAAATTTGTATTACTTCTATGATAACATATTTTGGCTGTTGAGACAACTAAAATGTCACTGTTTACTACGGATACTACCTGTGAACGGTAACATAAAATTTCCTGTAATGTACAAAGACATCACACAAAATTTACTGTAACATCCGGGGATTTTTAGAAAAAAATATTGGTTATATGATACGAATAAAAGTTAAGCAGAACGAATAGAAGTTATGTATAGCAAATAATAGTTTCATACAACGAAAAAAAGTACTTGACAGCTCACAAACGTTAGCATATACTAACCAATGTAAGAAAAGTAAACAGAGATTAACTGTGAACTTTTTTAATAAAGAAAAAAATTCTCAACAAGATCCTGACAGCAGAATCTGAGAATCTGAATTCAAACAGAAAGTGAGCTGATACATATGATGCCTTTAACTATGGCAGGAATCGGTGAGAAATGTAAGATACAGAAAGTTGGCGGAAATGACGAGACAAGACGTTTTCTTGCAAACCTCGGGTTTGTAAATGATGCAGAAGTAAGTATAGTGTCTGCAATCGGCGGAAACGTGATTGTTAACATCAAAGATGCCCGTGTAGCAGTCAACTCCGATATGGCAAGACATATTATGATCTGAATTAATACCAGGGTTCAAAAGCTCATGCATTGAGCGTGCTTGCACGCAGAAATGCATCAGGTATTAATTATTATAGAAAGTTATAAAAGCTTTAAGCATTTAGGCAATATAACAAAGAGGAGAAAGGAGACAGAACAATGACTTTAGGTGATGCAAAAGTCGGAACTACCGTTGTTGTAACGAAAATTGAAGGAGACGGCGCGTACAAACGTCGTATCATGGACATGGGAATTACAAAAGGAAGTGAGCTGTACATCAGAAAAGTTGCTCCGCTTGGAGATCCTGTAGAGATCACTGTAAGAGGTTATGAGTTATCCGTAAGAAAGAACGATGCTCAGTGCGTACAGGTAAAATAAGTGCGCAGTAGTGTTCGGTAGGAACTATTATGAAAAAATGCAACTGTGTAAGAAGCATGCAGTTACAATAAGAGGGATTAAGGAGGTAAGAAAAAATGGCAATTAAGATTGCACTTGCCGGCAACCCGAACTGTGGTAAAACAACAATGTTCAACGCATTAACGGGCGCTAACCAGTACGTAGGAAACTGGCCGGGAGTTACTGTAGAGAAAAAAGAAGGTAAATTAAAGGGAAAGAAGGGTAAAGGCGAAGACATCATCGTAACTGACCTTCCAGGTATTTATTCTCTTTCACCATACACACTGGAAGAGGTAGTCAGCCGTGACTATGTTCTCAAAGAAAATCCAGACGTAATCATTGACCTTGTCGACGCAACAAACATCGAGCGTAACCTGTATCTGACCACACAGCTGATCGAGACAGGCGTTCCGGTTGTTATCGCACTGAACATGGCAGATCTTCTTGAAAAAAGAGGAATCAAGATCGACACCAAGCGCCTTTCCATGCTGCTTGACTGCCCGATCATTGAGACATCTGCACTGAAAGGTGAAGGTCTTGACAAGCTGATCGACGAAGCAGTAAAAACTGCAAAGAAGAGCAGTGCAGATCTTCCGAAAGAAATCTTTACAAAAGAGATGGAAGAAGCAATCAGTGAAGTAAAGGAAGTTCTTCCGTCCTCCATCACAGAAGACAAGAAGAGATGGTATGCAGTAAAATTCCTCGAGAACGACGAAAAAGTAAAAGAAGCTATGAAGCTTTCTGCTTCCGGACAGTCTCTGGTAGACAGCAAACGTCAGGATCTTGAGAAAAAACATGACGATGACATGGAGAGTATCGTAACAGACGAGAGATACAAATTCATCCAGAAGATCGTTAACACAACCGTTAAAAAAGCAAAAGACAAACTGACTGTATCTGATAAAATTGACCGTATCGTTACCAACCGTATCCTTGGTATCCCGATCTTCGTTGCAGTTATGTGGCTTGTATATTATGTATCTGTAACAACTGTTGGTACATTCGTAACAGACTGGACAAACGATGTATTTGTAGTGGCTATTCAGGACTTCTTTACAAATATCCTTACCAGCCTCGGTGCCGGTGATATGGTAATGGGACTTGTAGTTGATGGTATCATCGGTGGCCTCGGTGCAGTACTTGGATTCGTTCCTCAGATGGCAATTCTGTTCCTGTTTCTGTCCATCCTTGAAGATTGTGGTTACATGGTACGTATCGCATTTGTTATGGACCGTGTATTCCGTCACTTCGGACTTTCCGGTAAGAGTTTCATTCCGCTTCTGATTTCGTCAGGATGCGGTATCCCTGGTATAATGGCTTCCAAGACTATCGAGCAGGACAATGACAGACGTCTTACTATTATGACAGCAACCTTTATTCCTTGTGGTGCAAAACTTCCGGTTATCGCTCTTATGGGTGGTGTAATCGCTGGTGAGACTGCAGGATATGCAGAAAGCTCATTCATCGCTCCGCTGATGTACTTTATCGGTATTGTAGCTGTACTTGTAGCTGCAATCATCCTTAAGAAAACAAAACCGTTCTCCGGTAAACCGGCTCCGTTCGTAATGGAGCTTCCACAGTATCATATTCCGCAGGTTAAGACAGTTCTTCTTCATGTATGGGAAAGACTGAAAGGCTTCATTATCAAAGCTGGTACAATCCTGTTCCTTGCCTGCGTAGTAATGTGGTTCCTTGGTGGATTCGGATTCACAGATGGTGGATTTGGTATGGTAGAAGACAGCGCAGACAGCCTTATGGCAGCAATCGGTGGTGTGATCGCTCCAATCTTTGCTCCACTTGGATTCGGTGAGTGGCAGCCGGTAGCAGCTTCTATCTCTGGATTCACAGCAAAAGAAGCTATCGTATCTACAATGGGTGTCCTGGCTAACGTAGCCGGTGATACAGAAGATGCAGTAAACGTTGCAGCAGGTGTTGCAAGCTGGTTCCCGACAGGTATCGCAGCTTTCTCTTTCCTGATGTTCAACCTTCTTGATTCTCCTTGCCTTGCAGCTATCGCAACAATGGCAAAAGAAATGAATGACAGAAAATGGTTCTGGTTCGCAATTCTCTTCCAGAATATATTCGCTTATATCGTATGCCTCTGCTTCTATCAGATCGGTTCCTTCGTAACCGGTGGAGCATTTGGTATCGGTACTGTAGTAGGATTTGCAGTACTTATCGTAATGCTGTTCCTGCTGTTCAGACCAGATCCGTACAAAGATCAGAAAGTTTACTCCAAACGTTCTGTACAGGCATAAGAAATTATGAAATAATAAAGGGGCTGGATACAAAGATGTGTCCGGCCTCTGCTTTCAGCTTAAAGAAAGTTATTCCGGATGAAACGGAGAAGCAAATTGTGTGGTTGGCAGTAGTAATTAAGCCTGCAAATAAGAGAGGATGAGTAAAATGCTTGCAAATATAATTATAATGGTTCTGATTCTCGGATATTGTGCATTCGTGATCTATAAGAGTGTAAAGAATTCCAAAGAAGGCAAACATATGGGATGCGCCGGATGCAGCGGAAGTTGCGGAAGCTGTGGCGGATGCAGCGGGGCTGCTTTTAAGGGAACTGCACAGTCTTCTTACAAAGAGAATCATCTGAAATAGGAGAAAATAATATGGGAAATTCAACAGGATCCACGATGTACATGTTTGGTGCGGTAATCATCATTTACATTGTCGGAATGCTGATCTATCAGGGATTCCAGTGGCTCAGGAAAAAAAGAGAACAAAAAAGAGATGAAGAGTTCAGAAGAGGTGACAAATAATGGTTGACATAATAGTTGTACTGATCGTGGTTGTTTTACTTGGATTTGCTCTGAAAGGCTCCATCAAACACTTTAAAGGTGACAGTCCGTGCTGTGGCGGTGGCGGCGGAACAGTTGTCCTGGATATTCCGGATAAAAAACTGGATAAGCCGGTTCTTGGAAAGAAAGTTCTCAAGATTTCCGGTATGCACTGCGAACATTGTGTAAAAGCAGTCACCGAAGCAATCAACAAAATTGACGGTGCTTCTGCAAAAGTAAATCTTTCTGAAAACGAAGCAGTCGTTTCTTATGACCGCGAACTTGACGAGGAACAGATTAGAAGAATCGTCAAAGATGCCGGATACAGAGTTGTAAGCATCAAATAATATATGGTAAATGAAATATCATTTTTTCGGATCCCACGGCGTAAAGCTGCGGGATCCTTTTCGGTTTCGAAGGGTTGATATGATATTTTGTTAAAAGGGCTGTCTGTATAAAATACAGATTTTGTGCATATGCTGATAGTAAAAGCTTCAGGTGGATACAGGAAAAAAGAGACCACCTGATCTGTATGGAGGTATTTTATGTGGGGATTTCTGGCAGCGCTGATATCCGGTGCATTGATGAGTATTCAGGGTGTTTTTAATACGGAAGTGACGAAACAGACAAGTCTCTGGGTATCGACCGGGTGGGTACAGCTTTCTGCGTTTGTGGTATGCGTGGCAGCGTGGCTTTTTACCGGACGGCAGAGTATAGGAGCACTCTGGCAGATTGAAAATAAATATACACTACTGGGTGGTGTGATCGGAGCCTTTATTACGATTACGGTGATTCAGAGCATGGGTGCACTGGGTCCGGCAAAAGCGGCAATGCTGATCGTAATCTCGCAGCTTGTCGTAGCATACGTGATTGAACTTTTCGGAATGTTTGGTGTTGAGCAAGAACCTTTTGTATGGAGAAAAGTCCTTGGAATGCTGATTGCGATTGCCGGGATCGTGATTTTTAAATGGGAATAGGGGTTGTAAAACCCTGTAAAATTCGTTAAAATGAAATATGGTTAAGTATGAAAATCGGGGAAGTCTGCCGTAATGCTACGGAGGGAAGTGAACCGAATGATCATAAGAAAAAAATATAAACTGATCATCTGTATTTTGTGGTTGTTTTGCAGTGTTGCTTTGGATGGTTGCAGAGACCGTCAGAGTGAAATGCTGCTGGCAGGTCAGGCTGAGACAGAAAATACAAGGACACCGGAAGTGACGGAGGCTGTAGATGTAGAAATAACAAAGACAGCCGAAGTGGAAAAACAGACAGAGCCGGTTGAATCTCAGCCAGAGACTGTTGAGACGCCGGCGAAGATATTTGTGGATGTCTGTGGAGCGGTCGCAAATCCCGGCGTATATGAGATGGAAGACGACAGCCGGATCTTTCAGGTAATCGAGGCGGCGGGAGGTTTTTTGCCGGAAGCAGCAACGAGACTTGTCAATCAGGCGCAGCCGGTCAGTGATGGTCAGCAGATTTATGTACCTACACAGGAAGAAGCGGAAGCGGGAAATTATCCGATGCCGGAGGAAAGTACATCTACTCTCGGAAGCCCTGGAGACGATACAGAGGAGAATGCTTCCGATACGGTCAATATTAATACCGCGGATGCGGCCGCTCTGAAAACACTGACAGGAATCGGAGAGGCCAAGGCACGGGCAATCCTTTCCTATCGAGAGGAACACGGAGCTTTTTCTACAGTGGAGGAAATCATGCAGGTACCCGGGATCAAAGAAAGTACATTTTCAGCGATCAAGGATAAAATAGCAGTAAAATAAGGAGAAAAGAATGAGCAGGAAAGTTTTAGTGGTAGATGACGAGAAACTGATCGTAAAGGGAATCCGCTTCAATCTGGAGCAGGATGGCATGGAGGTTGACTGTGCTTACGACGGCGAAGAAGCAGTTGAAAAAGCAAAGGCCAATAAATATGACATTATCCTTCTGGATCTGATGCTTCCGAAGATGGACGGACTGGAGGTATGCCAGCAGATCAGGGAATTTTCCAATGTTCCGATCGTTATGCTGACTGCCAAAGGTGAAGATATGGACAAGATTCTGGGACTGGATTACGGTGCAGATGACTATATCACAAAGCCATTCAATATTCTGGAAGTCAAGGCGCGTATTAAGGCAATCATGCGTCGTGCACGTTCCGAACATGAAGAAAAAGAGAAGGCAAAGACGATTGAGTCCGGAGATCTGAAAATGGACTGCGAGAGCCGGCGTGTATTTATTGCAGGCAAGGAGATCAACCTCACGGCAAAAGAGTTTGATGTGCTGGAACTTCTGGTATTTAACCCGAATAAGGTTTATAGTCGTGAGAACCTTCTGAATATTGTCTGGGGATATGAATATCCGGGAGATGTCAGAACTGTGGATGTACATATCCGTCGTCTTCGTGAAAAAATCGAGACGAACCCGAGCGAGCCAAAATATGTACACACCAAATGGGGTGTAGGATACTATTTCCAGGCGTAAGATATGGTAACAAAAAAGAAAAACAGATTTTTTAAGAGCCTGCGTTTTCGCATCATGGTTATTCTGGTCATTCTCGGAATCGTGCCGGGAATCATTGTGACACAGCTTATGGTCGGCAATTACAAACAGCAGGCGTTGGAAGTGCGTACAGGTGAGATTCGGACGCAGTGTGCAATTCTCTGTAACCAGATTATCAGGGAAAACTATCTCAATGATCCGAGTTCAGAATCGATCAACAGCAAACTCGAGGTTCTGTCCAACACTTATGGTGGCAGGATCATGTTGGTGGACCGTGACTTCAAAGTGGTTAAAGATACCTATAATGTAGATGAAGGCAAGATACTGATTTCACCAAAAGTGGTCAAATGCTTTAAAAGCGGAGAGGCTACTGACTATAGTCAATATGGACAGACGCTGGAACTTGCTGTTCCGGTCAGAAGTGCAGATGTGCCGCAGATGCAGGGTGCGATGCTGATAAATATTTCTACAAGTGCGGTGATCGCGACAGTAAGTGAGCTGGAGCAGAGAGGTATGCTGATCGTTGGAATCATTATTGTGCTGTCTGTATTTTTGGCGTATATTCTGGCGGCTGTACTTGTCAAACCGCTGGCGAGGGTTACAAAGTCCATCGAAGACCTTACGGATGGTTATCAGAAGGATGAAATTTCCGTACCGGATTATACGGAGACAGAACTGATCACAGATGCATTTAATAAGATGCTGACGAGAATGAAAGTACTGGACGAATCACGTTCGGAATTTGTATCTAATGTGTCGCATGAATTAAAGACACCGATGACTTCGATGAAGGTGCTGGCCGATTCACTGGTCGGTCAGGAAGGGGTACCGGAAGAACTTTATCAGGAATTTATGCGTGATATTACTGCTGAGATCGACAGAGAAAACCGCATTATCACGGATCTTCTGACATTGGTGAAGATGGATAAGAAATCTGCTGATCTTCAGATCAGTCATATGAACATCAATCAGCTCCTTGAGGACATTCTCAAGCGTCTTCGTCCAATCGCAGATAAGCGTAATATAGACCTGATCCTTGACAGTTTCCGGCCTGTGGAAGCGGACGTAGATGAGCTGAAATTTACTTCTGCGATAAGCAATCTGGTTGAAAATGCAATCAAATATAATGTGGATGATGGATGGGTACGTGTCTCAATTGATGCGGATCATAAAGATTTCTACGTTACAGTAGCGGATTCGGGAATGGGGATTCCGGAGGATTCTCTGGATCGTATTTTTGAGCGTTTTTACCGTGTAGATAAATCGCACTCAAGGGAGATCGGTGGAACAGGTTTAGGACTTGCGATCACCAGAAGCACGATCACAATGCATCATGGTGTGGTCAAAGTATTCAGCAAAGAAGGGGAAGGAACAACATTTTCCGTTCGTGTGCCCCTGTCATATATTCCGTAGGAGGTGCCGGATGAAGAAATCAGTTAGCATACTTCTTCTGGCAGTCCTGATATGCAGCCTTTTTGCAGGCTGCAGCATTGAGACGAAAACTCAGTCAGGCACGGAAGAAAGCAAATACAATTTTTATTATCTGAATGCGGCGGAGACGGTACTGAAAGAAGAACCGTATGAGCCAAAAGAAGAAACAACCGAATTTATGGTTAAGGATCTGCTGCAGAAACTTGGCAAGAAAGAAGTTCCGGATGGTGGAGTCAGTCTGCTTCCGGAAGATGTGTCTATCAACTCTTATGATGTACAGGATGATCTTCTGGTCATTGATTTCAGCAAAGAATACAACAATATGAGTAAAGTGCGTGAGATCATGACACGTGCGGGAATCGTGCAGACGCTCTTGCAGGCGCCAGACATCGCAAAGATTCGATTTACCGTAGCCGGACAGGCGCTCAAAGACTCGCGAAACGAAGACATAGGTGAAATGACCAGCAAAACATTTGCTGAGTATTCAGGAAAAGACACCGAAAGCTATCGGTATGATACTTTTACACTGTATTTTGTGGATAAAAGCGGCAAAAAGCTTGTGAAGGAAGTACGAAATGTCTATTACAGACGTTCTCTTCCGAAAGAGCGCATTGTACTTGAACAGCTTGCGAAAGGACCTATGGAAGAAGGCCACTATCCGACGATATCAGAACATTCTTCTGTATTGAGTGTGATTACGGCGGACAAGATCTGTTATATAAACATGAATAATGCGTTCCGCGAAGGAACAGAGGATGTGTCTGAGGATATTTCAGTTTATTCGGTTGTAAATTCTATTCTGGATTCCTGCGATGCAGAGAAAGTCCAGATTTCCGTTGACGGCAGTATAGACGGTAATTTCCAGGAAAGTCTGCCGTTATACAAATTTTATGAAAAAAATGAAGATCTGATTGCCCAGGATGACAAAAAGGAGTCCTGAGAAAAATCTATAAACAAGCAGAGTCATACAGAAAGGAAAGACAATGAAAAGACGCCCGGTGTGTCTGGTGTGTCTGCTTCTGATGCTTTGTCTCTATGTGACGGATCTGGCGGGGATTTCCATGATAAGTGGGAATCCGCTGCCGGCGTCTGTACAGAAGTATATTTCGGAACACTTGAAACTTACTGTAAACGGCGAGGTACAGAGCTGTCAGGCAACAGAGAATTCTCTTTCTGTCTATCTGAAACAAGTCTTTCTGACTGTCGGGTCAGAACAAATTCCCATTGAAAATATAAAAGTTTATTTAAATAAAGAAGAACAGCTCCGAATAGGGATGGTTTTGCGAGTCTGCGGAAAATTAGAAGAAATTCCGGGCCCTGGAAATCCAGGAGAGTTTGATTCAAAACAGTATTACGCCTGTCAGAAAATTTATTACCAGATGAAAAACGGGGAAATCTGTGGAAAAAGTGCTGCATATTCATACTTTGGACAGCTTTTGCAGGAAATTCGCCAGAAAGCGGAAAGCATACTGGACGAAGCTGGCGGGGCATATGCGGGAATCTTTCAGGCAATGATACTCGGCGAGAGAGGAAATCTCGATGCAGAAACAAAAATGCAGTACCAGATGGCAGGAATCATGCATATACTTGCGATTTCAGGACTGCATATCAGTTTTGTCGGAATGGGATTTTTTCGATTACTGAAAAAGGCAGGAGCCGGAAACGGTGTGGCAGGTGCAGCCTCAGCATTTCTGATCTATGCTTACGGGATGATGACCGGAGGAAGCGTGTCTGCGATGCGTGCAGTCGGAATGTTTCTGGTACTGGTGGGCGCCGGAATCGCCGGGAGAAGCTATGATCTTCTAAGCGCAATGGCGCTTTCGGCAATTGTACTTTTACTGGATGCTCCGGCATATCTGTACAGTGTGAGCTTTTTGATGTCGTTTGGAGCAGTGATCGGAATAGGAGCTGTGACACCGGAAATCTGTTCCATGCTTAATCTGGAAAAAAGAACAGAAAAAAGTCTTGCTGGTTCGGTAATCGTGTGGTTGATAACACTTCCGATTGTATTGCGCGCGTACGGAGAAGTGTCACTTGCTGGTGTGGTTCTGAATCTGCTTGTTCTGCCGACATCGGGACTCGTGCTGGCAAGTGGTATTTTTGCATTGCCGGTGGGGATATTTGTTATTGAAATTGCGAAAAAGGTAGTATTTCCGGGAAAATGTGTGCTGTTTTTTTACGAAAAATTATGTGAAGTGGTGGGATGGATTCCGCACAGCACCTGGATTGCAGGAAGCCCGAAGTTGTGGCAGTGTGTGGCGTATTATGTGATGTTGGCTGTGATTTTTGCAGGACTAAAGTGGAGGAAGAAGACAGCAGGGGAAAAGGCTATGCGGAGCGCGGCGTCCGTTATTTTAGTGATACTTGCGGTCGTTTTTCTTGGATATCATCCCCGTGAGGGACTTATGATCGCCTGCCTGGACATTGGGCAGGGGGACTGTTGTGTCCTTAAAATGCCCGGAGGGGAGAACTTTCTGATTGATGGCGGCAGCAGCAATAAGAAAAATACAGCGGTCTATCAGATACTTCCGTATCTGAAAAATCAGGGGATTGCCACTCTGGACGGGATTTTTGTTTCGCATACAGATAAAGACCATATCAGTGGAATCGAGGAAATTCTGGAACTATGCGCACAGAATCTTACGACAGTACATGTGAAAAATCTGATCCTGCCGGACTGGAATACGACGGGAGAAGAATATGAGAGGCTGAAAATGCTGGCCAGGCAGAGCGGAATTCAGATACAAACCGGACGGGAGGGAAAACTGCTTAAAACAAAGGAGGTTCAAATAGAAATTCTGGCACCAGAGAACGGGGCGGATGGCAGTGATACCAACGAGGACGGCATGGTCATGGAAGTACATTTTGGAAAATTTCGAGGGCTTTTTACCGGAGATATCGGGGCAGAGACTGAGGAAAAACTGCTGAATTCGATGGAAGATGTGGATTTTCTGAAGGTGTCACACCATGGATCAAAATATTCGACCTGTCAGAAATTCCTGGATGTTGTAAGACCTGAAATCGCGGTGATTTCCTGTTCGGCAAAGAATACATATGGTCATCCGTCGGCAGACACAATAAAAAGGCTGGAAGACGGCGGTGCACAGGTGGAATATACGATGAAGAGCGGAGCAATTACTGTACGCACAGACGGGGAAAGAATCTGGCTGGAGAGATTTACAGATTGAGAAAAAAGAAAAAATCGTCTATACTAAAGAGACAGATAGGGTGATTTTCAGGAGGACTTGTCAGCATTGAAGAATTTACAGGAAGATATCAAGACAGGCAATTTTAAAAATGTATACCTTTTGTTTGGTGAAGAAGCGTATCTCAAGATACAATATAAAGAAAAACTGATACATGCGTTAAATCCTGACGATGATACCATGAATTTCAGTAAATATGAAGGAAAAGGAATCGAGGTAAGAGAGATGATCGACCTCTGTGAGACGATGCCTTTTTTTGCGGAACACCGAATAGTTCTGGTAGAAAACTCAGGATTTTTTAAAAATAAATGTGATGAGCTGGCGGATTATATGAAGGAGCTTCCTGATTATCTGCGTATCATTTTTGTAGAGGAAGAAGTCGACAGGCGAAACCGGATGTACAAAGCAGTCAAAAGCCGTGGCAGGATCGTGGAGTTTGCGAAGCAGGATGAGAAAACGCTGATGCGCTGGGCAGCGGGGATTCTTGCGAAGGAAGGCAGGAAAATCCGTCCGGGGGATATGGAACTGTTCCTGACAAAGACAGGTACGGATATGGGGAATATCCGGATGGAACTGGAAAAGCTGATCACATATACGATGGGAAAAGATGTTGTCACGACGGAAGACATCGAAGAAATCTGTACGACACGGACAGAAAACAAAATTTTTGATATGGTACGTGCTGTTACGGAGAAAAATCAGCGTAAAGCGCTGGATCTGTACAATGATCTTCTGACACTCCGTGAACCGCCGATGAGGATTCTGTTTCTGCTTTCGAAGCAGTTCAGGCAGATGTGCCTTGCGAAGAAAATGTCTGTGGAGGGAGCTTCTCAGAACGAGATCGCCACAAGGCTGGGTGTGCCGTCGTTCGCGGTAAGGAATCTGCTGACGTGCGCGAGGGCATATAAGATTGAGGAGCTTGAAAAAGCGGAGGAGGATTTTATAGATGCAGAGGAGGCCGTGAAGACAGGAAGATTGCAGGATGTATTGAGTGTGGAATTGTTGATAGTAAAATATAGTATGAAATAAATAAACAGGTGAGAAAAGTCTGGTGGAAGGAACAAAACCTCTGACAGCTATCCCATCTGCGGGCAGTTTCGATATCTGGTTGTACTAGGTCATGATCTGTCTGCTAAACCCATTCAGGAATGCCAGCAAACTCGCTGACGCTCAGACAGAGCTGGCATTTCTGAATAACGCAGACATTTCAGAACCAAGTACAACTACAGATATCTGCAAAGGCTCGCGGAATGGGATAGCTGTCGAGGTTTTTGTGCTTTCAGGACAGAAATAGTCTCACCTGTTTCACTTTATTTATCTCGCGGGGCGGTGGTCGGAGCTTGCCAGGAACCGGACCGGGCGGCGGGAAAGCCGCGAACAGCAGGAGGCGCGTCAGCGCCGCCCTACGAGGGAAGGATTGTGTCATATATTGGAAAGGTGTAGCGAAAGTTCAAAAGAATAGGATGTGCAGAATTGGAAAAGTGTGGAACAGGGTTAATGGATCCGAATGGGCAACTTCTGCAGAGACTGTATAAACCCTTAGAAGTTCTGAGACTGCATTATGAGAAAAAATCACACTGTTTGAGCCGAAGGCGAGTTTGTGATTTTTTCGAATGAATTTAGCAGTCGAAGAAGTTCTTAGTGTTTCTCAGTCTCGAAGCCGTTTTCCATTCGGATCCATTTAGCCCTATCACAAATTTTCCTGTTTGCAGTCGTTTTATATAAATTTCTTTACACCTTTACAATAATATACACAGGTGTCTTGACACCTAACATGTCGGGTAGTATAATCACAAAACAGAAAACATAATCCAAACCTAAAAGAAAATCCGGCATCACCGGTACGAGGACACAAAAAATGAAAGAAAATTACGATGTCATTATCGTAGGAACAGGAGCAGCAGGCCTTTACTGTGCCTTAAATCTCCCGGAGCGCACAAACATCCTGATGATCACAAAACAGGAGGCGGATCAGTCTGATTCCTTCCTTGCACAGGGCGGTATCTGCATGCTGCGCGGAGAAGACGACTATGACGATTACTTTGAAGATACCATGCGTGCAGGACATTACGAAAATGACAAAAAAGCAGTTGATCTTATGATCCGCAGCTCCAACAGCATCATCCGTGATCTCCTTCAGCGCAATGTTACATTTGCGAGAACTCCGGATGGAGAACTTGATTTTACAAGAGAAGGTGCACATTCCCAGCCGAGAATCCTTTTTTATAAAGATATTACAGGCAAACAGATCACACAGACACTGCTTGAACAGGCGCGCACCCGAGATAATATCGAAATCTGCGAATACATGACGATGGTTGATCTGATCGCTGACGACAACATCTGCGGCGGTGTGGTCATCATGGATGAGCAGAATGAGGTTTACCTGGTACATGCGTCCAACGTTGTGCTGGCATGCGGTGGACTTGGCGGTCTTTACAAGAATTCTACGAACTTCCCGCATATTGCCGGAGACGGTCTCGGAATTGCGATGAAACATCAGATTGTTCTCGAACATCTTGATTACGTACAGATTCATCCAACAACACTTTATTCTCACAAACCGGGCAGAAGATTTCTGATTTCTGAATCTGTCCGTGGAGAAGGAGCTCTTCTTTATGACAGGAACGGACAGCGTTTTACCAACGAACTGCAGCCGCGAGATCTTCTGAGTGAAAAGATCTTCAGTCAGATGGAAAAAGATGACACAGAATTTGTCTGGGAAGATATGCGTCCGATGGGCGAAGAAACGATTATGAAACATTTTCCGAATATTCTCCACAGATGCCTTGAAGAAGGATTTGACCCGCGCAAAGAGCCGATTCCGGTCGTTCCGGCACAGCACTATTTTATGGGCGGAATCAAAGTAGATCTGGGAAGCCGCACTTCCATGAAAGGCCTGTATGCCTGTGGCGAGACGAGCTGCAATGGCGTTCATGGCAAAAACAGACTGGCAAGTAATTCTCTGCTGGAATCTCTTGTCTTTGCAAGAAGAGCGGCAGATGATATAATTTTTGGAAAGAAGCATGAGCCGTGCAGAACTGTTTCTGTAGATGTGAAACCATATGAAGACAAAGAAGTGGTACTGGATGGTTATCACAAAATGGTATTAAAGGAAATCGAAAGGATGAAAATGAGTCATGAATGAAATTACAATGAAAATGCAGGCGGACCAGTTGATCCGTATGGCATTACAGGAAGATATCACAAGCGAGGATGTTTCTACAAATGCAGTAATGCCGACTGCCACACGGGGAACCGTTGACCTGATTGCAAAAGAAGACGGTGTGGTTGCCGGACTGGAAATCTACGCGAGAGTATTTAAGATCCTTGATGAAAAGACAGAAATTGAGCTTCATTGCAAGGATGGAGATGAAGTAAAAAAAGGTGAGCTGATGGCGACTGTAACAGGAGATATCCGTGTGCTTCTTTCAGGAGAGCGTGTTGCCCTGAACTATCTGCAGAGAATGAGCGGAATTGCAACCTACACCAGACAGGTGGCAAAGCTTCTTGAAGGAAGTAATGTGACACTTCTTGATACAAGAAAAACAACACCAAACTGCCGTGTATTTGAAAAATATGCAGTAAGAGTCGGGGGCGGACATAACCACAGATACAACCTGTCTGATGGTGTCCTGCTGAAAGACAACCATATCGGAGCTGCGGGCAGTGTTGCAAAAGCAGTCAGGATGGCAAAAGCATATGCCCCATTTGTACGTAAGATTGAGATAGAAGTAGAGACGCTTGATCAGGTAAAAGAAGCAGTTGAAGCAGGTGCAGATATTATCATGCTGGATAATATGACACCGGAGGTTATGAAACAGGCAGTCGAACTGATTGACGGAAGAGCACAGACAGAATGCTCTGGTAACATCACAAAAGAAAATATCCAGAAGATCCGTGAGATCGGCGTTGATTTTGTTTCCAGCGGCGCACTGACGCATTCTGCCCCGATTCTTGACATTTCCATGAAAAACCTTCATGCGGTATAAGGAGAAAATTCTATGAATGCAGGAGAACGACGCGGAGAAATATTAAAGATCCTGAAACAGACGGAAGTTCCGATTGCGGCAAGAGAACTGGCAGGACGTTTTGGGGTCAGCCGTCAGGTGATTGTACAGGATCTGGCGGTGATCCGTGCATCCACACCGGGAATCCTTTCCACAACAAAAGGCTATGTCATGCAGCAGGACAGCAGCTGTACCCGTGAATTCAAAGTACGTCACAGTCAGGACAAAGCATCACAGGAGCTGAATCTGATAGTGGATTGCGGTGGACATGTAAAAAATATCAGCATCAGTCACAGGGTTTACGGGCGTGTCAGTGCGGAGATGGATATCCGGTCAAGACAGGATGTCAGTGAATTTATTCAGGCACTGCAAAACAGCCGTTCTACGGTGCTCAGCAGTGCAACATCAGGATATCATTATCATCTGATTGAAGCATCAAGTGAGGAAAGGCTGGATCTGATCCGGGATCAGTTGGAGAAAGCAGGATTTCTTGCACCACTTCAGCCGTGGGAGCAGCATACAGAGAAAGGAAATATAAAATTATGACAATACAGGAAATTCAGCAGGAGATTCTGCGAATGAAAAAAGAGCAGGATGTCTGTATCCTGGCACATGCGTATCAGGGACAGGAAATTCTGGAAGTTGCAGATTATATGGGGGATTCTTACGGCCTGAGCGTACAGGGAGCAAAAAGTAAATGCAAGGGCATAATTATGTGCGGGGTGCGCTTCATGGCAGAGACATGTAAAGTATTGAGCCCGGAGAAAAAAGTATGGCTTGCAAATCCTTCAGCGGGATGCCCGATGGCAGAGCAGCTTGATCTTGAGGGACTCCGCAAACTGAAGGCAGAGCATCCGGATCATACGGTTGTGGCGTATATCAACACGACTTCCGAGCTGAAAACAGAATGTGATGTTTGTGTGACGTCTTCTTCTGTAGTTCAAATATGCAGTAAGATTGAAAATGATAAGATTCTGTTTATTCCGGATCCGAATCTTGGAAGATTTGTAGCAGAAAAACTTCCGGAGAAAACCTTTGTCTTCTATAAAGGTGGATGTCCGAGACATATTGTTGTCAGCGCAAAAGATGTCGAAAAAGCTCGAAAAACACATCCGAAGGCACTCCTTCTTGTTCATCCGGAATGCCGTCAGGAAGTAGTTGAGCAGGCTGATTATATAGGTTCTACAACAGGCATTATAGATTATGCAAAAAAATCCGATGCAAAAGAATTTATCATCGGTACAGAAAACAGTATTGTTGAACATCTGCAGTTTGCATGTCCGGATAAGCAGTTTTATCCGCTTTCCGTTATGCTTACCTGTATGAATATGAAAATTACGACACTGATGGATATTTATAATTGTCTGAAGGGAACGGGCGGAGAAGTGATTGAACTTCCGCAGAATGTTGTTGATGGGGCAGGACGCTGCATTCATCGTATGGTGGAACTTGGCGGCTGATTTTACGAATACAAAAGAAAAAGGCGGGCAGATTCGTAAAGAGATCTGGCCGCCTGATTTATAGAAATAAAAAAGACAGTCACTGACGGTTGTGACTGTCCTTTTAATTATAAGCTTATAATTAAAAATAAGTGTTTCCTGAATTAGCCAATGCTGTTGACAGCTTTAGTAAGACGGGAAATTTTTCTTGCACAGTTGTTTTTGTGATAAACACCTTTGGAAGTTGCTTTGCTGATTGTAGAGATAGCCTCTGTAAGAGCAGCCTGTGCAGCAGCTTTATTGTTTTCCTGAACTGCAGCTTCTACTTTTTTGATAGAAGTTTTAACAGCAGAACGGATAGATTTGTTTCTAGCAGCTTTAGTTCTGTTTACTAAAATTCTCTTCTTAGCAGATTTGATGTTAGCCAATTGGTACACCTCCGTTTCAAATTCTGATATTGTGTCGTTGTTACAGAAACAGACACGGGCGCTTCTGTAAACATGCTTATATATATTAGTATATTTGGCAGGGATTGTCAATACATAATTCACGTAAAAATTACAAATAATTCTCATAAACGTTACAGAAAGCAAAAATATGAAAAACAGGAGGATGCAGATATGTCGGGGAGCAGAAGAATCAGAACAGACCTTGCACTTGAGACAACAGAGCGATTTGCGGAGGAAAATGCGGAAATACGGGGTGTGGAAGTGCATGAAGAATACGATGAGGAAAAAGATGTGCGAACGACGGTCGTAAAAATTGTGACGGAAAATGGAGCAAAATCCATGGGACGGCCGCAGGGAACGTATATTACGATTGAGGCGCCAGAGCTTTCAACACCGGATGAGGATTATCACAGAGAAATATCCGAAGAGATATCGACTCACCTGCGAAAACTGATTGATCTGAAAAAAGAAAAGTCAGTACTTGTCGTTGGGCTGGGCAATGCGGCGATCACTGCTGATGCACTGGGACCTCAGGTAGTGGATAATCTTCTGATGACACGACATATTATAAAAGAATATGGGCTTCGCGGGATCAAACATGAGAAGATGCACCGGATCAGTGGAATTGCACCCGGAGTGATGGCTCAGACCGGAATGGAGACTGCGGAGATCGTGCAGGGAATTGTTTCTGAGACAAAACCAGATGTTGTGGTTGCAATCGATGCGCTTGCGGCACGAAGTGTGCGCAGGCTAAGCCGTACGATTCAGATTACGGACACGGGAATCCATCCGGGCTCGGGCGTTGGAAACCATCGAAATGGTCTGACTGAGGAAAATCTGCAGGTGAAAGTAATCGGTATTGGCGTGCCGACAGTGGTAGATGCAGCAACGATCGTTCATGACTCGATGGCACATCTTCTGGATGCACTGGAGGAAACAGAACAGAAAGAGTTTTTAGACGAAATGATTGCGCCTAATCTGTACAGCATGTTTGTTACACCGAAAGATGTGGATGAAACTATAAAATATCTGAGTTTTATGATATCTGAAGGTCTGAACATTGCGTTCAGTCAAGTATAATCCGCAAAAAAATATCATAGGATTATCTGAAAGGGGTGATCCTGTGTCAAAGGTCCGGCAGGTACTTTATCTTGTTTTGGAATGTTGTATATTTGCGATTCTGGCGCTTGTGCCAGGAGTCTTTGTATTGCAGAAAAATGTGTTCCGGCAGTTACCTCTGTACTGTTTTCTGGAAGGACAGGCAGTGGAAGATCAGCAGAGACGGGATCAGGAGACGTATGAAAAGCTGGTGGAGAGCAACACACGGTATCTTGGAAAAATGGTGCGTGAAGAAAATAAAGATGCGAGAGTGACACCGGAAATTACGGAGAAGCCTCAAATTACGGATTTTGCTAAACATGAAGAAAAATCGGAGGTGACAGAAACTCCGAAATCAGAGAAGGATAATGTTCAGACGGTCAGGACAGAAGCTCCTGCGGAAGAGGAGACTGCTACAGCAGCAGCGCAGGTCGTCCCGGTGCCGGAAATCGATCTGGCACCGGAAACGCTGGCAGATTACGATTATCTGATGAATCATTTTTTTATTGTGGATTCCGCTACAGAAACAACGGCAGAACAGATCAATGCAGCACAATTTCTGGCAGAAGATCTTACTTTGCCAAAAGAGGCGGGGCTACCACAGATACTTATTTATCACAGCCATTCGCAGGAGACTTTCTGCGATTCAAGGGAAGGGAAAGAGGAAGACACGATCGTCGGAGTGGGAGATTATCTTACAGAACTTCTTACAGAAACATATGGCTATCAGGTGATGCATGTGACGGAGAAGTTTGATCTTGCAGGAGGGGAGCTGGATCGAAGCAAAGCATATGATTATGCAAGGGCATGGCTGGAGCCTGTCCTGAAAGAAAATCCATCCATACAGGTAGTTATTGATCTGCATCGGGACGGTGTACCGGATGATCGTCGTCTGGTGACGGAAATCAACGGAAAAGAGACGGCACAGTTGCTTTTTTATAATGGACTCAGCCATACGATAAACAGCGGAGATCTTTCATATCTTCCAAATCCTTATATTCAGGACAATCTGGCGTTTTCATTTCAGCTGGAATATCAGGCGGCGCTTTATTATCCGGAACTTTACAGGGGGATTTATCTTGCGGGACTTCGGTATAATCTGCATCTGCGTCCGAGGGCACTGCTTCTGGAAGCGGGGGCGCAGACAAATACTGTACAGGAGGTAAAAAATGCAATGGAACCGTTTGCGGATATTCTGGATCGGGTGCTGCAGGGAAAATAAAAATGAAATTTAAAAAAGAAAGGCTTGCAAACAAGAACGTATGTTTGTATAATAAAAGCATATAGAGACAGAAGTGGCGGAAGAACTGGACTAAAGGTAAAATTTTATGCTATAATGCCCCATGATACAAATCTTTATTATAGAAAGATTATATAAGAAAGAACTTATTTGAAATAACAGTCAGATACATAAGGAGGAACACCGCAGAATGATAGATCAGAGTAAAATCCGCAATTTCTGCATTATTGCACATATAGACCACGGCAAATCCACACTGGCAGACCGTATTATCGAGCAGACGGGTACATTGACCGAGCGTGAGATGCAGTCTCAGGTTCTTGATAATATGGAACTTGAGAGAGAACGTGGAATCACGATCAAGTCACAGGCCGTACGAATCGTATATAAGGCCAGTGACGGAGAAGAATACATTTTCAATCTGATAGATACTCCCGGACATGTCGATTTTAATTACGAGGTGTCGAGAAGTCTTGCTGCCTGCGACGGCGCAGTACTGGTTGTAGATGCGGCACAGGGTATCGAGGCGCAGACACTTGCGAATGTATATCTTGCGCTGGATCATGATCTGGATGTCCTTCCGGTCATCAATAAGATTGACCTGCCAAGCGCGGATCCTGATCGTGTTGTCAGTGAGATCGAAGATGTGATCGGACTTGAGGCAGAGGATGCTCCACGTATTTCTGCGAAGACCGGACTGAATATCGGTGAAGTGCTTGAGCAGATTGTGACGAAGATCCCGGCACCTCACGGGGATGTAGATGCACCGCTGAAGGCGCTGATCTTTGACTCAATTTATGATGCTTATAAGGGCGTTATTGTATTCTGCCGTATTATGGACGGACGCGTGAAGAAAGGCACACAGATTCGTATGATGGCAACCGGATTTACGACAGAGGTTGTTGAAGTAGGATATTTTGGCGCAGGACAGTTTATTCCGTGTGATGAGCTGACTGCCGGTATGGTTGGATATATTACAGCAAGCATTAAAAATCTTGGTGATACCCGTGTGGGTGATACCGTTACTGATAATGAGAGACCATGTGCTGAGGCACTTCCGGGCTATAAGAAAGTACAGCCGATGGTATACTGTGGTCTGTATCCGGCAGATGGTGCGAAGTATGGCGATCTCCGTGATGCGCTGGAGAAGCTTCAGCTCAATGATGCATCACTGTTTTTTGAGCCTGAGACATCTATTGCTCTTGGATTTGGTTTCCGCTGTGGTTTCCTTGGGCTGCTTCATCTTGAAATCATTCAGGAACGTCTTGAGAGAGAATACAATCTTGACCTTGTGACGACTGCGCCGGGCGTTGTTTATAAAGTCTACAAGACAAATGGTGAAGTGATCGAGCTGACGAACCCGTCGAATCTTCCGGATCCGTCTGAAATTGAATATATGGAAGAGCCGATGGTAAATGCCGAGATCATGGTGACGACAGAATTTATCGGTGCGATCATGGATCTCTGTCAGGAACGCCGTGGACAGTATGAAGGTATGGAATATATGGAAGAAACACGTGCGCTTCTGAAATATAAACTTCCGCTGAATGAGATTATTTACGACTTCTTTGATGCGCTGAAATCCAGATCCAGAGGATATGCTTCTCTTGATTATGAGCTGTGTGGCTATGAGCGCAGTGAGCTTGTGAAGCTAGACATCCTTGTCAATAAAGAAGAAGTCGATGCGCTTTCTTTCATCGTGCATGCAGATACTGCTTATGAGCGTGGACGCAAGATGTGTGAGAAGCTTAAGGAAGAGATTCCGAGACAGCTTTTTGAGATCCCGATCCAGGCTGCCATTGGAAGCAAGATCATTGCCAGAGAGACAGTACGTGCCATGCGTAAGGATGTACTTGCGAAGTGCTATGGTGGTGATATTTCCCGTAAAAAGAAACTTCTGGAGAAACAGAAGGAAGGTAAGAAACGAATGCGGCAGGTAGGTAATGTGGAGATTCCGCAGAAAGCCTTTATGAGCGTATTAAAACTGGATGATAAATAATCGTAACTGTGAGGACACTGAACAGTTACAAATAATCTTTGTTCCCGAAGAAAGGGGAGAGGACTATGAAAAGCAGATTCTTTAAATCGATTATGATGGTATGCATACTGGCTTGCTGTCTGGCTCTTGTCGGATGTGGCTGTGGAAAGAAGAAAAAGACAGATCCGGCATCGGAGCAGGTCCTTAAGATCAGCATTACACCGACACCGTCCCCGACACCTGAACCGGAGACAGTCGATTCCGCAGCAGTAACAACGAACGGTGATGTTACGATGGTGAATATCTATGCGGCAGAAAATCCGGGTGCGGTGACAGTAACGGACAGTACTGCAGGTTCCGGTAATGCAGATAATTCAAACAGTACGGATGATTCTGAGGATATGAGTGAATCTGACAGTTCAGATGAGTATGATAATTCCGAAGATTCATATGACTCCGAAAATCAGGAGGATGATGGTGAAGAATATTAGGCGCAGACCATTAGAGCTGTACGTTCATATTCCGTTCTGTGTCCGTAAATGTCAGTACTGTGATTTCCTTTCCGGACCATCGGATGAGGAGACGAAGGAGAGATATATAGAAGCTTTATTGCAGGAAATCCATGCAGTGGAGCATACAGAAGACTATGAGATCGTTTCTGTTTTTATCGGAGGAGGAACTCCTTCTGCACTGAAAGCAGAGGCGATTGCTTCTGTTATGAGGACTTTACAGGAGAAATTTTTCTTCTGTGAGGATGCGGAAGTAACGATTGAAGCCAATCCGGGGACAGTGGATTCAGAGAAACTGATGACTTACCGTAATGCCGGAATTAACCGTCTGAGTCTTGGGCTGCAGTCGACAGATGCAGAGGAATTAAAGATGCTGGGCAGGATTCACAGCTATGAGGAGTTTTTGCAGAGTTATCAGTGGGCGAGAGAAGCCGGATTTTCCAATATTAATATAGATCTGATGTTTGCCATTCCGGGACAGACCGGGGAGGCGTGGCGGCAGCATCTGCGCCAGGTGGCAGAGTTAAATCCCGAACACATTTCGGCATACAGTCTCATTATTGAAGAGGGAACTCCGTTTGCGCAGAGAGAGCTTGATCTTCCGGATGAAGACACAGAGTACCAGATGTATGAGGATACGGCAGAGATTCTTGGAACATACGGATATCAGCAATATGAGATTTCCAATTATGCGAAGCCGGGATATATGTGCCGGCATAATGCAGGATACTGGCAGCGCCGGGAATATCTGGGATTCGGTCTGGGTGCTTCATCTCTGTACAGGGAATTGCGATTTTCTAATACAAGGCGGATGCAGGAATACCTGACAGACAGTGGAAAACTGGAGCAGATCCGTAAAGAAGTGACGGTTTTGTCCCGCAACGAACAGATTGAGGAATTTATGTTTCTCGGACTGCGAATGACAGAAGGTATTTCTGAAAAACTGTTTAAAGAGACATTTGGCGTCCGTATTATGGATATTTATGGAGATATCCTGCAAAAATATGAAGCAATAGGATTTATGGAGCATATAGAGACAAAATGGTGTCTCACACGTAAGGGAATACACGTGAGTAACCATATTCTGGCAGATTTTCTGCTGGATGAGTGACAGAGGAGAGAAAGATGGCAGAACGAACACCGGGGAAAAAATTTATTAAGATCAGAGGGGCAAATGTCAACAATCTTAAGAACTTAAGTGTAGATATTCCGAGAGATGAATTTGTGGTACTGACAGGTGTCAGTGGTTCTGGTAAGTCTTCGTTGGCTTTTGATACAATTTATGCGGAAGGCCAGAGACGTTACATGGAATCTCTGTCTTCATATGCGAGACAGTTTCTGGGACAGATGGAAAAACCGGATGTGGAATCCATTGAGGGACTTCCTCCGGCAATTTCTATTGACCAGAAATCGACCAACAGAAACCCACGTTCCACCGTGGGAACTGTTACAGAAATCTATGATTATTTCCGACTGCTGTATGCACGTATCGGTATTCCGCACTGCCCGAAATGCGGCAAAGAGATCAAGAAGCAGACTGTCGATCAGATGGTAGACCATATTATGGCACTGCCGGAGCGGACGAAATTGCAGCTTCTGGCCCCGGTTGTCCGCGGACGTAAAGGTACGCATGCAAAACTTCTGGAGCAGGCGAAGAGAAGTGGCTATGTAAGGGTGCAGATTGACGGAAATCTCTATGAACTTTCCGAGGAAATCAAGCTGGACAAAAATATCAAGCATAATATCGAGATTATTGTAGATCGTCTTGTAGTTAAACCGGGAATTGAGAAACGCCTGTCTGATTCTATTGAGACAGTCCTGGATCTGTCAGATGGGCTTCTGATGATCGATACGATGGATGGCAATATCCGTACATTCAGTCAGAGCTTTGCATGTCCGGATTGCCAGATCAGTATTGATGAGATCGAACCGAGAAGTTTTTCCTTCAATAATCCGTTCGGTGCGTGTCCGGACTGCTTCGGCCTCGGATACAAAATGGAATTTGACATTGATCTGATGATACCGGATAAATCCTTAAGCATCTCGCAGGGAGCAATCGCTGTAATGGGCTGGCAGTCCTGTACGGATAAGGGAAGCTTTACGAGAGCAATTCTGGATGCGCTGGCAAAAGAATACAGATTCAGTCTGGATACACCGTTTGAAGATTATCCGGACAAGATAAAAGATATTCTGATCCATGGCACAAACGGTCATGCAGTCAAGGTTTATTATAAAGGTCAGAGAGGAGAGGGAATCTATGATGTTGCTTTCCCGGGCCTGATTAAAAATGTTGAGCAGAGATACCGTGAGACAGGATCAGATGCGATGAAGCAGGAATACGAAACTTTTATGCGCATTACGCCATGTAAGACCTGTAAAGGTCAGCGTCTGAAAAAGGAATCTCTGGCAGTAACTGTGGGTGACTGCAATATCTATGAGCTGACTGCACTTTCCATAGAGAAACTTAAAGCTTTTATGGAAGAACTGAAATTGACGGAGCAGCAGGAGCTGATCGGAAAACAGATTCTGAAAGAAATCCGGGCAAGAGTAGGTTTTCTTGCAGAAGTCGGACTGGATTACCTGTCTCTGAGTCGTGCGACAGCGACGCTTTCCGGTGGCGAGGCGCAACGTATCCGTCTTGCGACACAGATTGGTTCCGGACTGGTCGGAGTTGCATATATTCTGGATGAGCCGAGTATCGGTCTTCACCAGAGAGATAATGATAAACTCCTTCGCGCGCTAATGCGCCTTCGTGATCTTGGAAACAGCCTGATCGTAGTTGAGCATGATGAAGATACGATGCGTGCGGCAGACTGCGTGGTGGATATCGGACCGGGAGCCGGCGAACATGGTGGAGAACTTGTAGAAATCGGCACAGCTGAGGCACTTATGAAGAATCCGCGTTCTGTGACAGGGGCATACTTAAGTGGCAGGTGCAAGATTCCGGTACCTTCTGAGCGCAAAATACCGACTGGTTGGCTGAAGATCCGGGGCGCGGCAGAAAACAATCTGAAACAGGTAAATGTTGATATTCCGCTTGGCATTATGACATGTGTGACAGGTGTGAGCGGCTCCGGCAAGAGTTCCCTGATCAACGAGGTTCTGTACAAGACACTTGCGCGTGATCTGAACCGTGCAAGAGTGATTCCGGGTAAACACAAAGCAATTCAGGGGCTGGATCAGCTTGATAAGGTGATCAGCATTGATCAGTCACCGATCGGAAGGACACCGAGATCTAATCCTGCTACTTATACAGGTGTATTTGATCAGATCCGTGATCTGTTTGCTTCGACTGCAGATGCAAAGGCAAGAGGTTACAAGAAAGGCCGTTTCAGTTTCAATGTCAAGGGTGGACGATGTGAAGCCTGCAGCGGAGATGGTATCATCAAGATAGAGATGCATTTTCTTGCAGATGTTTATGTGCCATGCGAGGTCTGCAAAGGCAAACGCTACAACAGAGAGACACTGGAAGTCAAATATAAAGACAAGAGTATTTATGATGTGCTGAATATGACGGTGGAAGAAGCGCTGACTTTCTTTGAAAATATCCCGTCTATCCGAAGGAAGATCCAGACTCTTTATGATGTAGGACTTTCTTATATCCGTCTGGGACAGCCGTCCACTGAGCTTTCCGGCGGTGAGGCACAGCGAATTAAGCTTGCGACAGAACTGAGCAAGAGAAGCACCGGACGTACAATCTATATTCTGGATGAGCCGACGACAGGACTTCATTTTGCCGACGTACACAAGCTTGTGGAAATCCTGCAGCGACTGACCGAAAATGGAAATACAGTCGTTGTCATTGAACATAATCTGGATGTCATCAAGACAGCAGATTACATTGTTGACATGGGACCGGAAGGTGGTGACCGGGGCGGCACTGTTATCGCAACCGGTACACCGGAAGAGATTGCCGCATGCCCGGATTCTTATACCGGACAGTATGTGGCTAAATATCTTAAGTAAATACAGGTTACTGTTCACAGGTAGAACAAGGGCTTTTCATTTTGATGAAAGTTGTTTATAATAATTTCTGATATAAGAATTGGAATTGTTACGGAAGGGGATTTTTATGCCTGCAAACGATATAGGAATAGATCTTGGAACGACGAACTGTCTTGTATATTCTACAGGCAAAGGTCTTGTACTGCAGGAACCGTCTGTCGTTGTATATGATAAAGATACTGAGAAGATCCGTGCGATCGGAGAAGAAGCAAAGCAGATGAGTAATCATGTGAACTCCAACATGGAAGTGATCCGACCAATCCGCCAGGGAGTGATCGTGGACTTTGTGGTGCTGGAAAAAATGCTGAAATATTTTATCACAAAGGCAATGGGACGCCGGGCGTTTCGTAAGCCGCGAATCAGTGTCTGCGTACCGAGCGGAATCACGGAGATCGAGCGCAAAGCCGTAGAAGAAGCAACATATCAGGCGGGAGCGCGTGAAGTTTATCTCGTAGAAGAACCGATCGCGGCAGCAATCGGAGCCGGAGTGGATATTACAAAACCGTTTGGAAATCTGATCGTAGACATTGGCGGAGGCACGACAGATATTGCCGTGATCTCAGTCGGTGGAGTTGTAGTTTCTTCGACAATCAAGGTGGCAGGGGATTCTTTTGATCAGGCAATCATCAGCTATATCCGTAAGACGCATGGGCTGTTTATCAGTGAAGATGCCGCGGAGACGATCAAAGTCAGAATCGGAACTGCAATCGAGGAAGTAAACCCTCAGGTCATGGAAGTAAAAGGAAGAAACGTACTTACTGGTCTTCCGAAAAAAATAAAACTTACATCAGAAGAAATCCGTGAGGCTCTTAAGGATGCTACAGGACAGATCGTAGAAGCTGTCCATGGCATTCTTGAAAAAACACCGCCGGAACTGGTCGCAGATATTGTCGATCGGGGAATCGTTCTGGCTGGTGGTGGCGCACTTCTTAAAGGCATGGACACACTGATCGAACAGAGGACAGGAGTCAATACACTGACTGTTCAGGATTCGATGCATGTTGTGGCTGTGGGTACAGGGATGTATGCGGAAATAATGAACAGAATGGATGCCTGACCGGCATTAGATAAAAGCCATGAGTATTTGTGAAGTGTATCATAAATATTCTGGCTTTTTGCTGTATTATGGTTTGAAGAGAAATTCCGAAAGAAAACAGGAAGAAAGAGGCAGGTATGAGTGAATGTGTGACCGGATATATTGATCATATCATTTTCCGGAACGAAGACAATGGATATACAGTGATGGTACTGAAAGGCGTAAAAGATGAGGATGAACTGACCTGTGTCGGTACATTTCCGGTCATTACGCAGGGAGCATCGATCGAGGCAGAGGGAAGCTTTATACAGCATCCCGTATACGGCAAACAGTTTCAGGCAGTGCGGCTGACAGAGAAGATGCCGGAAGATGCCATGGCTATGGAACGCTATCTGGGTTCCGGCGCTATTAAGGGTATAGGTGCAGCACTGGCAGGCAGGATCGTGCGGCATTTTGGATCAGATACACTTCGGATTGTTGAAGAAGAGCCGGAGCGTCTTGCAGAAATCAAGGGAATCAGTGAGAAAAAAGCACACGAGATTGCAATACAGATTGCAGAGAAATCCGAAATGCGAAAGGTCATGATGTTTTTACAGAAATATGGAATCTCTCTGAATCTCGGGGCCAAGATCTATCAGAAATACGGGGATTCCGTGTATAGTGTTTTGCAGGAAAATCCATATCGCCTGGCAGATGATATCAGTGGTGTCGGATTTAAGATCGCTGATGAGATCGCATATCGGATCGGAATTCATACAGATTCAGATTACAGGATAAAGAGTGGGTTGTCGTATACTCTTTTGCAGGCAGGTGGGGAAGGACATGTATATCTGCCCAAGGAAGAACTTTTTAAGAGAGCGGAGCAGCTTCTCGGAGTAGATGCTTCTTACATGGAGAAACATCTGGTAGACCTTTCGATGGAACGAAAGATCATTCAGAAAGAAGAAAAAGGGCAGGTACTTGTTTATCCGGCACAGTATTATTATCTGGAATTAAATACAGCCAGGATGCTACGGGAACTGGATATTGACTGTCCGGAGGATGAAGAGCGTGTTGAGCGCAGGATCAGCCAGATCCAGAAAGAGACAGGTACGGTGCTGGATGAGATGCAGGAAAAAGCAGTCAAAGAAGCTGCCGGACATGGACTTCTGGTACTGACAGGAGGTCCCGGTACAGGTAAGACGACAACGATCAATGCAATCATACGCTTCTTTGAAAGTGAAGGTGCGGAGCTTCGGCTGGCAGCACCGACCGGCAGAGCTGCGAAGCGTATGACGGAGGCAACAGGATATGAGGCACAGACTATTCACCGTATGCTGGAGTTGACCGGAATGCCGGAAGATGACCGGGAAGGACAGCCGGTTCATTTTGAACGAAATGCGGAGAATCCGCTGGAAGCAGATGTGATCATCATAGATGAGATGTCTATGGTGGATATTCATCTGATGCATTCTCTTCTGATGGCAGTGACTGCAGGAACAAGACTGATTCTGGTCGGTGACGAGAACCAGCTTCCGAGTGTCGGTCCGGGAAATGTTCTGCGAGATATTATCCGAAGCGGACAGTTTCCGGTTGTAGAACTGAAGAAAATCTTCCGTCAGGCATCTGAGAGTGATATTGTCGTGAATGCACATAAGATCAATCGTGGAGAACAGGTTGAGATCAACAATAAAAGTCGGGACTTTTTCTTTTTGAAAAGATATGATGCAGATATTATCATCAGAGTAGTAATCGCACTTATCCAGGAAAAACTTCCGAAATATGTCGAAGCAAAGCCGTTTGAGATACAGGTACTCACACCGATGCGTAAAGGTCTTCTGGGTGTGGAACGGTTGAATCAGATATTACAGAGATATCTGAATCCACCGGATCCGTCTAAAAAAGAAAAAGAAATCGGACAGGGACTTTTTCGTGAAGGTGACAAAGTCATGCAGATTCGTAATAACTATCAGCTTGAGTGGGAAGTGCGTGGCAGATATGGGATTCCGGTAGACAAGGGAGTCGGTGTTTTTAACGGTGATACAGGAATTATCCGTATGATCAATGAATTTGCCGAGCTTGCAGAGGTGGAATTTGAAGATGGACGTTATGCGCAGTATACGTTTAAACAGCTTGACGAACTGGAACTTGCCTATGCGGTTACGATACATAAGTCACAGGGTTCAGAATATCCGGCTGTGATCATTCCGATTTTGTCAGGTCCGCGGATGCTGATGAACCGGAATCTTCTTTACACAGCAGTAACGAGAGCAAGAAAATGTGTTACAGTGGTCGGAAGTGAAGAGACTTTCCGGGAAATGATCAATAACGAAAAACAGCAGAGAAGATACAGTTCCCTTGACAGGAGAATTCAGGAAGCTGAATAAAGAGAGCGTGCCATCGGGGAGAAAGGCATATTCTGAATAAAAAAATAATAATTATGGGGATTTCAGAATGCCTCCAGAAAGGTAAAGTATTATTTCTGGAAGCACTGTATCCGTCGCGGTGTCCGGCATGTAACAAAATACTGCCGGGAAAAAAGGTTCATATCTGTCCGGAATGCAGAGGAAGCTTTCATCTGATAGAGGAACATTACTGTCTGAAATGCGGCAAACCTGTATCAGAGACAGAAGAATACTGCGCGGACTGTAAAAGCAGGAAGCGGGGATTTTGTCAGGGACGGGGCGTTTTTCTATACAATATGCAGATGAAACAGTCGCTTTTGCGATACAAATATTACGGCAGCCGGGAATATGGACAGTATTATGCAGAAGAAATCAGCAGATATGTCGGAACTCAGATAAAGCGCTGGAATCCGGACATTCTGGTACCTGTACCGATGACGTGTCGCAAGAAACGTATCAGAGGATTTAATCAGGCAGAAGATCTTGCGGAAAAAATCGGAGAACTTTTACAGATTCCGGTAGCTGCAGGGCTTGCTGTAAAGAAAAGAGAGACAAAATCTCAGAAAAAACTGAATGCAGCCGAGCGCATGAGAAATCTGAAGGATGCTTTTCAGATTACGGAATCCGTGAGGGGCCTTAGGATTCTGATAGTTGATGATGTCTATACGACCGGGAGCACGATTGAAACGCTTGCAGAATGTCTGAAAGAAAGTGGTGCCGGGGAAATTTATTTCGTTACTTTATGCATCGGACAGCTGTAGACTGGAGAAAAAACACTTTTCATGATTGTGGATATATGTTACAATTAATCCAAATATGATTATTTCGTAACTGTTCAGTACTTTTTCTACTGAATAGTTATATTATTTAATTCAGAAATAGAGTTTATGAGGAGCAGAATATGATCAATGAAGAAAAGGTCAAGATAATGACAAAGCTTGCCATGTATGAGCAGGGCAAGGGCAGAAAATATCTTCCTGTCAGTCGATATTACAGAAGCGATTATATTGGTCTGGCACTGATTAAGAACTTTTTCCTTGTGACGATTGGATATGTGCTGATCGTGGCAGCTGTAGCTGTTTATTTTGGGGAATATCTTCTTGAAAACATTCATAAGATGAATCTGGTGGCACTTGGTGCTTATATTATTATCGGCTATCTGGTCGTTCTGATAGTTTATTCTGTTTTGACCTATATACAATATTCGGTCAAATATCACCGCGCAAAGAAGAGTGTCCGGGAGTACTATGGTCAGTTAACTTCACTGAGTAAAATTTACGCCAGGGAAGAAAGAAAAGCATCCGGCAAAGGAGCCGCAGGAGGGTATCGCAAATGACAGCATTACTGGAATTTAAACAAAAATTAAAAGGATTATATGCACAGTATGAAATATATCTGCTGCCTCTGCTGAAATTTATTCTTGCAGCGGTTTATTTTACATGGATCAATACCAATATGGGATATATGAAAGCACTGGACAGTATGTTTGTAGTTCTGATCCTCGCACTGATTTGTTGTATCCTTCCATCCGGTATGATGATCTTTACAGGTTTTGCACTGATGGTCGGACACAGTTATGCTCTTGGAATCGAAGTTGCAGGCTTTATGCTTGTGCTGATTCTGTTTATGCTGATTCTGTTTCTCCGTTTCAGCAGCGGCAGGAACCTGGTCCTTATTTTTGCACCGCTTGCTTTTGGATTTGATCTTCCGGCACTTCTTCCGGTTGGATGCGGCCTTTTGAGCAGTGCGGTTTCTGCGCTTCCGGCAGCTGGCGGCGTAATTATTTATTATTTCGTACGTTTTATCAGAGTACAGTCTCAGGTTCTGATGGGATCTGATCTTGATATGATGGGCAAGATTACACTTCTGGCTGATGGACTTATGAAAAACGGTGAGATGTGGCTGAATGTAATTGCATTTGTTGTAGTCGTTCTTGTAGTTAATCTGATCCGTACCCGCATGATGGATTATGCATGGCGGATCGCCATAGTAGCAGGTGGTGTGCTTTATATCGTGATCATGCTTGCAGGAAGTATGAGTTTTGGTGTCGAAGTTTCCATGGTATCTCTGATCATTTATACAGTAGTTGCAGTTTTGATCGGAATCATACTGGAATTCTTTGTTTTCGGTGGAGATTATACCAGAACAGAGCGGCTCGAATACGAAGACGATGAGTATTATTACTATGTAAAAGCTGTTCCGAAAGCACTGGTTGCTACTTCTGAGAGAAGCATCAAGAAGATTAACGGTGAGACAGACAGAGAAGAACGAAGAGTATCAGAGAAAACAGCGGACTATACAGCACCGCTTTTCCAGAAGGAAACAAAATCCGAGAATCGTTCTGCAAAGAGAAAACCTGTTCAGGAAGAATCTTCCGTTGTCGAAAAAGCTGACATTGATGATATTGATTTTGAGAAGAAGCTTGAGGAATCACTGAAGGATCTTTAAGCTCAGCCTGATTACGGCATTACATAAAAATCTGCAGCAAAAGGAGAAGAGAGTTTATGCGAAATATTACAGATATATTGGCAAGGTACTTATCAGATATCAATCTGCCGTCTGTCAGTATTATCGATGTAATTGAAATTATTCTGATCTCATTTTTTGTGTATCAGTTTATGGTATGGATCAAATTTACCCGTGCATATACTCTGCTTAAAGGTCTCCTTGTAATCGGTGCATTTCTGATCATAGCATATATTTTTAAGATGAATACGATCCTTTGGATCGTATCCCGTCTTGCCGGTGCATTGATCACGGCAATTGTTGTTATTTTTCAGCCAGAACTACGTAAGGTGGTTGAACAGCTTGGTCAGAAAAAAATCATGGCATCGATCCTTCCGTTTGATGCAGGAAAGGAAGTAAAGGAACGTTTTACAGACAAGACAGTCAATGAGCTGATCAAGGCATGTTATGATATGGCAGAGGTCAAGACCGGTGCACTGATCGTCATTGAGCAGGAGATCCGCCTGGACGAGTATATCAGAACCGGTATTAATGTCGATGCGATTCTGACAAGCCAGCTTCTGATCAACATTTTTGAGCACAACACGCCGCTTCATGATGGAGCGGTCATTGTAAGAGAAAACCGCATTGTGGCAGCTACCTGCTATCTGCCGCTTTCTGATAATATGGAACTCAGCAAACAGCTTGGAACAAGACACCGTGCCGGTGTGGGTATCAGTGAGGTAACAGATTCCGTTACGATCATTGTGTCAGAAGAAACCGGACAGGTATCTGTGGCGCAGGGAGGCAGACTGATCCGAAATATCAGCAGTACACAATTGCGGGAAGTTCTGGAAAAAGCGCAGAACAAAAAAGTTGTAGATAATAACCGATTCAGACAGTTATTGAAGGGCAGAGTGAAGCATGAAGAAAAAACTGGGAAATAATTTGGGTCTGAAAATTCTTTCTTTTGTGATTGCAATCCTGGTGTGGCTGCTTGTAGTAAACATAAACAATCCGATCGGAACGAAATCTTTTGTTATATCGGACGTGCAGCTTTTGAATGAAGCGTATATAGATGCCGATGGTAAGATGTGTATGCAGGATGAAGAGCAGGTTCCGATTCGTGTAACGATCAAGGCACAGAGAAAAATTCTTGACAAAATATCGGTGAATAACATTCGGGCAGTGGCAGATCTTCAGCAGGCGGTCAGTCTGAACACAGATCCGGTAATGGTTCCGATCACAGTATTATGTGACCATATTATGCAGGATAATATAGAAGTCAGTCCTCAGAATCTGAGCCTTCATCTGGAGGATAAGGATACACAGGAATTTGTAGTTAATGTTACAACAGATAATACAAAGCCTGACAGAGGGTATGAGATAGGAACGCTAACTTCCAATCCGGAGAAAATCAAGATTACAGGTCCGACGTCTCTGATTAATAAAATAGATAAAGTAAATGCGTCTATTGATGTAGATGGAGCAACAGAAGATATCACTACAGAAAAAGATGTCAAGATTATAGATAAAAATGGTGAAGAATTTACGGATTCAGATATGGGCTACCTGAATGTTTCAAGGGTATATGTAACTGCAAAACTCTGGAAAGTACAGGCAAACGTCAAAATCAAAGCAGGTTACAGCGGTTCTCCGAAATCCGGTTATCAGGTGGAAAGTGTAAGTACCACACCGAATGTGATAAGTGTTGCCGGAAGCGAAGAGGCACTTGCTACTTTGAAAGATCAGAATAATACGATCACAATTCCTGACTATGTAGCGGACATTTCTGACAGGGACAGTGATTTCGAAGAGAAGATCAATATTTCAGATTATCTTCCGGATGGTCTGAAACTGACCAGTGATTCCAGCGAAGATGTATTTGTAAGGGTAAATGTACTGCCGATGGGAAGCAGTGTATGCGAAGTACCTACGAAAAATATCGTGGTGAATCATGCACCGGATGGTATGCAGGTATCTTTTGATACAGCTAATATAGAAGTTCGTGTCCAGAAGACGGACAGTTCACTTGATGATCTTACAGAAGATCAGATAAAAGCATCTATAGATTTGAGTGATGTAGGAGAAGGCAGTCATGAGGTGCCGGTAAGCATTGAAATTCCGGATGGATATGAACTTGTAGATGATGTGACAACGGGCGTGGAGGTCTCTGTGATTTCCACAGCCGAAGAAAACAACTGACAGGAGACAAAAGATGGTCAATCAGAAAATTATGATCAATAATCCGTCGGGTTTGCATTTACGACCAGCCGGAAATTTGTGTAATGAAGCAATGAAATATCAATCTGCAATCACATTTGAATATGATGGTGGAACTGCCAATGCAAAAAGCGTTCTGAGTGTTCTGGGTGCCTGTATAAAATGTGGTGATGAGATTGAACTGATCTGCGATGGAGCAGATGAGCAGGAAGCAATGAAAGCTTTGACTGATGCAATCAGCGGAGGTCTTGGTGAATAGATTTTTAACAAAAGGGAAATAGGAGGAGTAGTTGTGAAGAAACGAATTGTGGCAATAATGTTGAGCTTGACAATGTGTTTGTCTATGGCAGCGGAGGCGAGTGCGGCCAGCGAGGCTGAGTTTGCTGCTGAGGCAGATGCTTCCGACGTGGCAGTGATTGATGACGCAGAAGCTGAAAGTCCCTCGGACAATACAGCTGATGTTGATTCTGAAGAAGCTGCGTCCGATGATGTGCAGATCGACATGGGGGCAGATGAGGATGCGAATGCGGATGCCGTTGATATAACAGATGAGACAGAGCCGGATTTTGATGCATTCAGTGCAGAAGGTGAAGAAACTGAAATTTCGTTTGAAGAGCAGGATGTGACTGCTTGCACAGAAGATACTGCAGTTCAGACGTTAAATGAAGTGGTAAAAGGTAATGAAGCTTCCCTTTTATATACTCGGTGGAAATCTGAAAACGGTAAATGGAAACTGGAAAAACCTGTTTCTGTAAATCCTGCCGTACAGACAGCAGAGACTTCCGAAGCAGATGCGGTAACAGATGAAAATGCAGTAGAAGATGAGGCTTTTTTAGTTGATGAAGATACGCAGGACATTCAGAACGAAGAGACAGCAGATGCTTCAGAAGAAGATATAACAGAAGATACTATTGATGTACAGGATATGCCGGAAACAGCAGAACAGAAAGAAACTGCCGAAGATGTGCAGGATGGAGAGACAGCAGAACAGACAGCTTCCGACTATTTTACCGATAAAGATGGCATCGTTAAAGTTACTGCACTGAAAGACAATGGTGATGAGATTTGTACAGGGTATTATGCATTTGATGAAAATGGTTATATGCTCACCGGAAGAAGTAAAGTGTCAAATGATTACTACTACTTCAAAACGGTTAATGAGGTAAAAGTTACCGGTGATCTTGATACAGATCAGAAAACACCTTACAACTCTAAATTGGGTCAGAGAATTATCAAGACATGGACATGGAATACCGCAGATAAGGCATTTAATTATTATGGAGATGCCGGTAAACAGACAGAAATCGCCGCAAATAAAATCTATACAATTAATAAACAATCCTATTTTCTGCTTGACGGTGGTAAACCTTATGTAGGTATGCGCACAGTCAATAAAGCGGTCTATTACTTCCGCAAAGCATCTAATGCAGAGGTTGTTCCTGGCAAAATGGTGCGTAATGCGTGGGCAAGTGCAACTGATAAAAAGGGCACGATGTGGCGTTATTTCGGTTCTGACGGACGTTATCAGAAAAAGGGAACCGGAGCATACAAAGTTTTGTCAAACAGCAGTAATTCATACCTTCTTGACGCGAATGGATATCTTATTAAGGGTAAGATGGTAAAGGCTGCTAATAATTACTATTACTTATCAAATAAATATGGTGTCGTATACAAAAATAGACTTGTTAAATACGGAAACCGCAGATATTACTTTGTAAGTGACGGAAGACGTGGAACATGGAGAAACCGTTGGATAAAATGTCCAGGTGCCGGAAACAGATACTATTATTTCGGAAGAACAGCCGGCTGTGTTGATGAGAAACATGGTATTCAGAAGGTTACAGTAAATGGTAAATTTATGGGCTGGTACTATTTCTCAAGCAACGGTAACATACTTTTTGACAGATGGGTCAGTGACAGATACTACAAAGCAGATGGTTCCATGGCAAGTGGTGTCACAAAGATTGGAAACAAATATTACTTCTTCCAGAGATCCAGCGAAACGGCATACAGAGGTAAGGTTTATAAGAGTCAGTGGATTAAATTTAATAACAAGTATTACTGCGCATCCAGCAGCGGTGCACTTTATGTGAATGGCTGGAGAAGAATCAGCTGTGGTGGACAGAAATATTATTTCTATTTCAAAAATTGTGTAGCACTGACCAACCGGAGAATCAAACGTGGTGATACGTATGGTACACTGGATGAAAGAGGACGTTTCATCGAAGCAGGATGGGTTGTGGTAAACAGCTCCAGAAATCTTGTTCGTTATATGGATCCAAAGACAGGAAAATATGTGTTTAATACTGTAAAAGTAATCAATGGTATCCAGTATCGTTTTGATAAAAGAGGCTACAGAATTAACGACAGAACAGGCGAGATCAGACGCAGCAAATATTATCTGAGCTGTGATCGTGTCAATGGTGTTATGACTGTATATGCAAACAGGGATCGCACGATTCCGATCAAGACTATCCGTGTTTCTGTAGGTAACCCGGGCACCCCGACACCAAAAGGAACCTATTCGATTAAGAGAGCGGGCAGATGGCAGCCGCTGATGGGACCGTCATGGGGACAGTACGGATCATGGGTTGTCGGTGGCATTTACGTTCACTCTGTTGCATGCAGTGAGATGAATGACCATAATCTTCCGGTTGGAGAATATCTGAAACTTGGAAATCCGGCATCTCATGGATGTATCCGCTGCTGCGTAGCAGATGCAAAATGGGTATATGATAACTGCAATGGTTCTGAAATCACAATTTTTGATGGTGTATATCAGTCCAATGAAGCAAGAAAGGGACCTCTCGGAAGAAAAGCACTTACCCCACTTCGTGGTTCTAAGAACTTCGATCCGACTGATCCGGCATATAATTAATAAAATAAAATGCGCTCTCCCCGAAGGAGAGCGCTTTTCAGGAGGAAAAGAAAATATGAGAACATACCTTGTAACCGGTGGAGCAGGATTTATCGGATCCAACTATATTCATTACATGTTCCAGAAATATGACAACGAGATCCGCATCATTAATGTAGATAAGCTGACATACGCAGGAAATCTTGAGAATCTCAAGGATATCGAAAATCGCGACAACTACACTTTCGTAAAAGCAGATATCTGTGACAGTGAAGCAATCATGAAGATTTTTGATGAAAATGATATCGACCGTGTTGTTCACTTTGCGGCAGAGAGTCATGTAGACAGAAGTATTCGCAATCCTGAGGTATTTGTAAAGACAAATGTACTTGGTACACTGGTTATGCTGAATGCTGCAAAATCTGCATGGGAACTTCCTGACGGAACTTTCAAGCCGGACAAAAAATTCCTGCATGTTTCTACAGATGAAGTATATGGTTCCCTTGAGGAAGACGGTGGCTTCTTCTATGAGACTACTCCATATGATCCACACAGCCCGTACTCTGCAAGCAAGGCATCTTCCGATATGCTGGTAAAATCCTATATGGATACTTACAAATTCCCGGCAAACATTACAAACTGCAGCAATAACTATGGACCGTACCAGTTTCCGGAAAAACTGATTCCGCTGATCATCAACAATGCACTTCAGGGAAAGAAACTTCCGGTATATGGTGATGGTAAGAATGTACGTGACTGGTTGTATGTAATGGATCATGCAAAAGGAATTGACATGGTGCAGGAAAAAGGCCGTCTGTTTGAGACCTACAACATTGGCGGACACAATGAAAAGCAGAACATTCAGATCATCCATATTATTCTGGATACATTACAGGAAATGCTTCCGGATGATGACCCGCGTAAAGCTCTTGTAAGTGAGAAGCTGATCACATATGTAGAGGATCGTAAAGGGCATGACCGTCGTTATGCAATTGCACCGGATAAGATCAAAGAAGAAGTTGGCTGGTATCCGGAGACATGTTTTGAAGATGGTATTCGACTGACAATTCAGTGGTTCTTCGAGCATGAAGACTGGATGAAGAATGTAACCAGCGGTGACTATCAGAAATATTATGAGGAAATGTACAAAACCAAATAGTCATCTTTTATAGAGATTAAGATGCTGTAATTCCCGGGTTTAACAGGGAATTACAGCATTTTTTCTTTCAGAAGATAAGGAGGAAGACTATTTTGGCGAAAATAGGCATTGAATTTACTCTATGATTGTGCGAAAATAATATGAGATATGTCTTGCGTTAGAAGAGACTTGAATTTAGTTTAATAGTGGAGGTACACAGATGAATAAAGGAATATACCGGATTGCGGCAGGAGTAGGTGCTGTGGTGATTCTGGTGTCTTCTTGTACGGTACAGGCTTCTATGGTAACGACCAATGGCACACCGGCAGCGGTTGCTACAGATAGTATAGTGAACTGGCCGGCAGCTCCGGCTGTAACTTCCGAGACAGCTGTTCTGATGGATGCAGATACAGGAGCAATTTTGTATGATAAAGGAATGGATGAATATCGTTATCCTGCAAGTACAACAAAACTCATGACGCTTCTTGTTGCAATCGAAAATAGCTCACCGAAGGATATTGTGACGTTTACGGAAACAGGAGTTCGCGATGTGACCTGGGACAGCAGCAACATCAATGCACAGCTTGGTGAGTCCATGACTATGAAGGACTGCTGGTTCGCCGCATATATTAAGTCTGCAAATGAGGTTTGTGCGCAGATTGCAGAATACGTCGGTGGTACAGAAGCAAACTTTGTGGATATGATGAACCAGAAAGCCAGGCAGCTTGGATGTACGCATACTCATTTTGTCAATGCCAGTGGTCTTCCAGACGAAAATCATTATTCCTGTGCCGAGGATCTTGCGAAGATCATGCGAGCCGGTCTTAAGAATGCCAGATTCCGCAAAGTTCTGGAAACAGTGAACTATACAATTCCGGCAACAAACTTAAGTGCTGCGAGACCAATGCATACTCACGTACCACTTCTGGCAAAAGAGTCCAGCCTGTATTATGAAGGCTGTATTGGTGGAAAGACAGGATTTTCCACAGAAGCACAGAACTGTCTTGCTACGGTTGCAGAGCGAAACGGAAGAACTTATATCGTAGTAACTATGCGTGATGCAGATCTTGGTATCAACTGTGCGGACAGTACAGTATTGTTTGATTATGCATTTAACAGTTTTGACAGCATTGAAGTTGATGGAAAGGCAATGACAGTACCGAAAGGTGTGACGGTCGCTGATCTTACGATGAAAAGCAAAGAAAAGGGAACGAGAACACTAAATCAGTACTATTATCAGGGGCAGTTTGTAGGTTATGTGACTGTAGAAGATACACCGACTCCAGAACCGGTGCAGGAAGCGAAGGAGACGACGGTACCGGAAAGTTCAGAAACAGAAAGCACATCAACAACAGTACAGACAGACGAAACCGATACAAATGACACTGCAGTATCTGAGCAAAAATCTGTTCAGGATCAGATCAGTGAAATGCACACAGAAGGACTTTCTTCAACTGTAAAGATGCTTCTGATCATTGGTGGTGCAATGATCATTGTCCTGATCGGACTTCTGATCGCACTCCATTTTAAAAACAGTTAGCAGACAAAAATAAATAAAGAAAAAAGGAGAAACCTTATGAAGGGAATTATCTTAGCAGGTGGTTCAGGAACCAGATTATATCCGTTAACAAAAGCTATTTCAAAACAGATCATGCCGGTCTATGACAAGCCGATGATCTATTATCCGTTATCAACTCTGATGCTTTCAGGAATCCGCGAGATCCTGATTATTTCCACACCAAGAGATCTTCCGGTCTTCCGTGACCTTCTCGGAGACGGAAGTCAGCTTGGCATGCGCTTTGAATATGCAGTTCAGGAGCAGCCGAGAGGACTTGCAGATGCATTTATCATTGGTGAAGAATTTATCGGAAACGATGCTGTTGCACTTGTACTTGGCGACAATATCTTCTATGGTCAGAGCTTTTCAAGAGTATTGCAGAATGCTTACAAACGTACCGAAGAAGAAAAAGGTGCAACTATTTTTGGCTATTATGTAAGAGATCCTCGTGAATATGGTGTGGTAGAATTCGACGAAAATGGCAGGGCTCTTTCTATCGAAGAAAAACCGGAGCATCCGAAGTCAAACTATGCAGTTCCGGGTCTGTATTTCTATGACAATGATGTTGTTGAAATTGCTAAAAATGTTAAACCATCTGCACGTGGCGAGATTGAGATTACAAGCATTAACAACGAATACCTCAACAGAGGTACACTGAAGGTTGAGACACTTGGCCGTGGATTTGCATGGCTGGATACCGGAAACCATGATTCTCTTCTTGATGCGGCAGATTTTGTAGCCGCATTCCAGAAACGTCAGGGACTCTATATTTCCTGTATTGAAGAGATTGCATACAAACGTGGATTTATTACAAAAGAACAGCTTGTAGAACTGGCACAGCCACTTCTCAAGACAGCTTACGGTAAATATCTGATAGAAGTAGCGGAGGGATTATAAAATGGGTAAGATCACAGTAGAAACCTGTCATATCGAAGGACTAAAAGTAATTACACCAACTGTATTCGGGGATGAGCGTGGTTACTTTATGGAAACATATAACTATAACGATTACAAAGCAGCAGGAATCGACATGGAGTTTGTACAGGATAATCAGTCAAGCTCCCGTAAGGGTGTACTGCGTGGACTTCATTTCCAGATCAACTATCCGCAGGATAAACTGGTGCGTGTAGTGAGCGGCGAAGTTTTTGATGTTGCCGTTGACCTGCGCGAAGGTTCTGCAACTTATGGACAGTGGTATGGTGTGCTTCTGTCAGCAGAAAACAAAAAGCAGTTTTTTATTCCGAAAAACTTTGCACATGGATTCGTAGTGCTTTCTGATACAGCGGAATTTGCATACAAGTGTACAGATTTCTATCATCCGAACGATGAAGGCGGTCTGGCATACAATGACCCGGATATTGGTGTAGAATGGCCGATCCCGGAAGGTATGGAACTGATTCTTTCTGACAAAGACCAGAAATGGGGAAGCTTCAAAGAGTACACTGCCAACAGGAGTAAAAAAGATTGAAAAACGAGACATGGCTGCCGGGAGAGATCTACAAAAACAGAAAGTTAGTCTTTTCTCTGGCAAAAAATGACTTTAAAACAAAATATGCCGGTTCTTATTTCGGAACAATCTGGGCGTTTATCCAGCCAATCGTAACAATCTGCGTATACTGGTTTGTATTCGGGCTTGCACTTCGCAATGGCTCAGACAAGGGAGTCCCTTTTGTTTTGTGGCTGATCGCGGGACTGATTCCATGGTTTTTCTTTCAGGAAGGACTGATTGGAGGAACGAATGCACTTCTCGAATACAATTATCTGGTCAAAAAAGTTGTATTCAACATCCGGATCCTTCCGGTTGTGAAAGTATTTTCAGCGGTTTTTGTACATGCATTTTTTGTCATTATCGTACTGCTGATCTATACTTTTATGGGATATCCACCGAGTCTGTATGCGATACAGCTTCTGTATTATAGCTTTTGCATTTTTATGCTGATCCTTGCAGTGACTTATCTGACGAGTGCAGCGGTTGTATTTTTCCGTGATCTGAGTCAGATTATCAACATCGGACTTCAGGTAGGGGTGTGGGTGACACCGATCATGTGGGATTTCAATGACCTAGGACTGGGCGGCATCCTTGCAAAAATACTGAAACTGAATCCGGTCTTTTATATTGTACAGGGATATCGTGATTCTCTGATTAACAAGGTGGCAATCTGGCAGCATCCGGTACTTACCCTTTATTTCTGGGTATTTACGATTGCCGTATTTTTCCTTGGAACCAGATTGTTTAAAAAACTTCAGGTACATTTTGCAGATGTACTGTAAACGGAGAGTAGAATGAGTGAATTTGCAATTGAAGTAAAGCATCTGGACAAGATGTATAAACTATACAACAAGCCTTCAGACCGACTGCGTGAAGCGCTTGGATTTAAAGTTCCCGTGAGAGAGCATTATGCTCTCCGGGATGTAAATTTCGAAGTAAAAAGAGGAGAGACGGTGGGAATTATCGGAACGAACGGTTCCGGTAAATCCACGATCCTCAAGATCATCACAGGTGTGTTGAATCCCACCGCAGGTGAAGTGAAAGTTGATGGAAGAATTTCCGCACTGCTTGAACTTGGCGCCGGATTTAATATGGAATATACGGGAATTGAGAACGTATATCTCAACGGTACGATGATGGGATTTTCAAAAGAAGAAATTGATGCCAGACTACAGGATATTCTGGATTTTGCAGACATCGGTGATTTTGTACATCAGCCGGTCAAGGCATATTCCAGTGGTATGTTCGTTCGTCTGGCTTTTGCTGTTGCAATCAACATTGACCCGGAGATACTGATAGTCGATGAAGCGCTTTCTGTCGGTGACGTGTTCTTCCAGGCAAAATGTTATCGTAAATTCGAAGAATTTAAAGATATGGGAAGAACCATTCTCTTTGTAAGCCACGATCTCAGCAGTATTTCCAGATACTGTGACCGTGTAGTCCTTCTCAATAAAGGTGTAAAGCTGGCGGAAGGTTCTCCGAAGAAGATGGTTGATATGTACAAACAGCTTCTGGTTGGACAGGATCCGGCGAAAGAAGCAGCCGAAAACGAAAAGAAAAAGCGTGAAAGCTGGAATGAGAAATTCCAGGTCAATCCGAATATGCTTGAATATGGCAGCAAGCTGGCAGAGATCACGGATTTTGTCGTGATGGATGAAAAGGGCAACTATACCAACACTATCGACAAAGGATCTACTTTTACGATCAAGATGCGTGTGAAATTCCATGAGAACATTCAGGAGCCGATCATGGCATATACTTTCAAGGATATCCGTGGAACAGAGATTACCGGAACGAATACCATGTTTGAGAAAATGCACGTAGAGCATTCTGACGCCGGGGATGTGTGTACTGTAACCTTCACACAGGACATGTTTCTGCAGGGTGGAGAATATCTGCTTTCTTTCGGATGTACCGGCTACAAAGACGGTGATTTTACGGTATTTCACAGACTGTATGATGCATGTAATATCACGGTTATCTCAACGCAGAATACCGTTGGTTTTTATGATATGAATTCAAAAGTAGAAATCTACTGTGGAGATGAGGATTAATGGAAAAAATCGGACAGGTTCTTCTGGATGACACACTTTATCCGGGCAAAGATTTATATACAGATGGTGCAATTGAAGACGAGATGCTGGAGATCGCGCGAAATTACCGTGAGGAAGAATGGAATCAGGTGATCGCGGAGCGTGCAAGCTGGCCGATTCTTTATCATTTTTCTCATATCAGGGAAAATATTCTGGGCTGGCTTCCGTTTACCGGAGAAGAAAATGTTCTCGAAATCGGTTCCGGATGCGGTGCGGTTACCGGTGCCCTCTGTAAGAAGGCAAAGCAGGTGACTTGTATCGAGCTTTCGAGGAAACGCAGTCAGATCAACGCGTGGAGACACCGCGACTGTGACAATTTGAAAATTCTGATGGGAAATTTTCAGGATGTCGAGAAAACACTTACAGAAAAATATGATTACATTACCCTGATTGGGGTTTTTGAATATGGAGAAGCTTACATTCAGAGTGAGACGCCATATGTGGATTTCTTAAAAATTATTTCAAAGCATCTGAAACCGAATGGAAAGATCGTGCTTGCAATCGAGAACCGTCTGGGGCTTAAATACTGGGCAGGATGCACTGAGGATCATTTCGGTACACTTTTTGAAGGGCTGGAAGGCTATCCGACCACCAAAGGTGTTAAAACTTTTTCCAGAAAAGAATTCTTGCAGATTCTTTCGGATGCCGGAAATCTGCATGCAGAATGGTATTATCCATTCCCGGATTATAAGCTTCCAATGACCGTTTATTCAGACAGACGGCTTCCGCTGAAAGGTGAGCTGAATCGTCTGGAGACGAACTATGACAGACTTCGTCTGCAGCTATTTCAGGAATCTTCAGTATATGATACATTGCTTGCAAATGAGATGTACCCGGATTTTGCCAATTCGTTCCTGCTTCTGATCAGTAAGGAAAAAATGGAGACCGGTACAGTTTATGCGAAGTTTTCAAATGAGCGTGCACCGAAGTTTTCCATCATTACGGAAATCTGTGAGAATAATAAGAAAGAAAAAGTTGTGCGCAAGGTTCCGGCAGATACCAGGGCTGAAGCACATGTAAGGAATCTTACGAAAATCGAGGAAGAACTTTCCGGTTTCTATGGCAGGGAAGGTTTGAAATTGAATTCCTGCAGGACAGAAGCTGATGGAGTTGCACTGGAATACTTAAGTGGTGAGACACTGGAAGCATGTCTGGACAGCCTGCTTGAGCGGGGCAGGAATGAAGAACTGGAAAAACTTCTTTTTACTTATATTGATAAAGTACGCCGTATTCATTCAGGGGAGATATTCTTTAAGACATCGGAATTTATCGAGGTGTTTGGAGATGTTCCGCTGGAGAAAAATTATCGTTGCAGCGGTATATCCAATATCGATCTGGTTCCGGCAAATATTCTGCTTCAGGATTCTGAAGTATCGGTGATCGATTATGAATGGACATTTCGTTTCCCGGTTCCGTGCAACTTCATTCTCTATCGAATGATTCATTATTATCTGGAGAGCGATGGCAAGCGTGCAGTATTGCGCGAGTTTGATTTTTATAAAAAAGCCGGAATTTCAGAGGAAGAACTGGAAATTTATGCGGAGATGGAGCGTAATTTCCAGAAGTATATGGAAGGAAAACATGTACCGCTTCGTTCCATGTACGATGAGGTTTCACCGGGCAAGGTGGATGTGCCGGCATATTATGAGAGAATCCGTGCAGCGTTTGCACTGAGAAGGCTGCAGGTATTTTATGACAGAGGCAGTGATTTTTCGGAAGCGGATTCTGATGTTTATCCGATGGCAGGATCCGGGCTGGATCTTTGTATTGCTGTTCCGGGCGATGTACGCAGACTGCGTCTTGATCCGGGTGAGGCAGCCGGCGGACTGATTCTTAAGAAACTGACATTTGAAAACGGAAAAGAAGCTGTTTTTACTTCGAATGGGTTCCCGATGGGAGCGGACAGATATTATTTTGGAGGTGGAGATCCGCAGTTTGTTCTTGAAAATCTGCCGGAAAATGCAGGAAAACTTCACATAGAGATTGAAGTGATGAAAGAAACAGAAGCACAGGATGCATTCTGGAAGAGCTTTTCGAGGATTGCTTCTGAAAAAGATCAGGAGATACAGAGACTGCACCGCCAGATTCATGAAATGGAAAATACAAAGGCATGGAAACTGTACCGGAGTATTAAAAAGAAATAGGGGATTATTTATGGACAAACTTTGTTTCAGCATTGATGAAGAACGATATGATGACAGACATGGACATGTGCTGAGCCTTGTAGGCTGGTATATGCATACTGATAAAAAGAAATGCAGTTTTCAGCTGATTGGTGACGGGTATGAAGTGCTCGATATACCGGAAGTGGAGCGGTATGACCGACCGGATGTGGCGCAGGCTCTGGAAGTGGAGACAGAAGGCTTTCTTCCGGGATTTACAGTTACGATTCCGGAGGTCCTGAAACTTCGCCAGAAGTATGACATACTGGAACTTCTTTTGCTGGACGGAGAAGAAAAAACTGTGATCTGGGAGCATACAGGTGATGAACTGGATGAACTGGTCAAAGACAAACTGGTCGAGTTCCATATTGACCGTGTCGAAGTCCTCTATGGGCTGATGCTTGAGATTCAGGGATGGACAACAGACCAGAGAGGTGAAGTTGAAGTAACTGTTCATAAAGAAAATGCAGAACTTCTCGACTGTAAGATCACGAGAGGCCGCAGGCCGGACGTTGTAGAGCGACGCCATCTGGACGACGATTACAAGAATCAGGAGATCGGTTTCAGCATTTCCGCAGCGTTTCTTGAAATCCCGGGAAACAGGATAGTGCTTCATTTCTGCGGTGATTCTACAACCAAAACATATGAGATTGATATAAAAGCTCTTCGCAGGGAACAGAAGGAAAAAGAGAAAGCAAAAGGCTTCTGGGGACGTCTTTTCCACAAAGACAAAAACGGGGAGCACAAAGAAGATTATGAAGAATGGTTTGAGCGTCATAAAGCGGACAGAAAGACTCTTCGCAGACAGCGTCATGAACATTTTGAGCAGAATCCTCTGATCAGCATTGTGATTCCTCTGTACTGTACACCGACTCCGTATCTGAAGGAACTGATCGATTCTGTGCGTTCGCAGACTTACACAAACTGGCAGCTCTGCCTGGCGGATGGAAGCCCTGATCAGAAAGTCGAAGAATACGTTCAGAAGCGTTATGGTAAAGATAAGAGAATCCTTTATAAGCATCTAGAGGGTAATGGTGGGATTTCCGTCAATACAAACAAAGCAATCGAGATGGCGACCGGTGAATATCTGATGCTGAGTGATCATGATGATACACTGGAACCGGATGCTTTGTATGAAATTGTCAGGGCAATAAATGATCATCAGGGACCGGAGATCATTTATACAGATGAAGATAAACTGAGTATGGATGGGGAATTCTATTTTGAACCTCATTTCAAATCAGACTATAATTTGTTCCGTTTAAGGGACAATAATTATATCTGTCATATTTTTGTTGTAAAAAAAGCACTGGTCAATCAGGTGGGAGGCCTCAGACCGGAGTTTGACGGTTCGCAGGATTACGATTTTATACTGCGCTGCTGTGAGCAGGCAAAACAGGTGATTCATATTCCGAAGGTGCTGTATCACTGGAGGTGTCATATGAATTCTGTTGCGGCAAATCCGGAGAGCAAGACGTACGCATATGAAGCAGGATGCCGTGCGATTCAGGAACATTACCGCAGAGTTGGTATCGAGGCAGAGGTAGAAATGACGAAACATCCGGGCTGGTATCGAAGTCATGTAAAGATTCAGGGCGAGCCGCTTGTGTCGATCATTATTCCGAATAAAGACCATATTGATGATCTTGAGAAATGTCTTTCTTCCATTTATGAGAAATCTACATGGAAGAATTATGAAATTCTGGTAGTCGAAAACAACAGCGAAGAGCAGGAGACTTTTGATTACTACAAAAACCTTTCCTGGCGCTACCCGAAAGCACGGGTACTTACGTGGGAAGATGGATTTAATTATTCTGCAATCAACAATTTCGCTGTAAAAGAAGCAAAAGGAAGCTACCTGCTGTTTCTGAATAATGATGTGGAAGTGATCAGTCCGGGCTGGATCGAGGAGATGCTGATGATCTGTCAGCAGCCGGATGTTTCAATCGTCGGAGCGAAACTTTACTATCCGGATAACCTGATCCAGCATGCAGGAGTTGTACTTGGCATGGGCGGAATTGCAGGCCATATTATGTGCATGGCATCCTGCGAAGATAAAGGATATTTCGGAAGGGCAGTAAATGTACAGGAAATCAGCGCCGTAACTGCGGCCTGCATGCTTATGAAAGCAGAAGATTTCCAGGCAGTAGGTGGATTTGATGAAGAGTTTGTTGTTGCCTTTAATGACATTGATCTTTGCATGAAGGCGCGTGCAGCAGGCAAAAAAGTCGTATTTACACCATATGCGGAGCTTTATCACTACGAATCCAAGTCAAGGGGAATGGAAGATACTCCGGAGAAGCAGTTCCGTTTCGAAAAAGAAACGAAGCGCTTCGAGGAAAAATGGGGTGATGAGATGGCGAAGGGAGACCCTTATTACAATCCGAATCTGTCACTGAAAGAAGCAGACTGTTCCCTGAGAGAAGACTGAGAAACGAGGTTGGATATAGATTATGTCGAGAGAGATATTTGAGGTAACAAAGGATCGGTTCCATTTACAGGATCCATGCTGTTATATCCTGCAGGGAACATGGCCGAAAGAAGCAAAGATGCGTGCCATGCTGGATGGTTCCGAAATAAAATCCGAGATTCAGCGTCTGGAAGTAGTCAGTGCACTGGAACGTTTTAAAGATCCGGATTTGATGAGGGGCGAGCGTATTACGGCAGCGGTGCAGCTTCCGGAGTCACTGGAAGGATATCAGAAGCTGAGCGTTTATGCAGATATGCCGGACAAAACATTCTGCTGGTTTTCCATTACAGTAAAAAATCTGGAAAAACGCAGAGGCAAACCGCAGTTTTATATCGAAGAAGAAAAAATCCAGCAGGGATTTTTGCGTATCCGTGGGTGGGCCGTGGCAGATCAGCCGGTGCGAATTCAGATTTTCGACGAAAACAAAGAAAAGATTCAGGCAGAGATTCTTCGTACAGAACGTGTTGATGTGGAACAGATGTATGAAGAAATGAAGCACGAGGACAAGACCGGATTTTTTGCAGAGATCACCAATCTTACCGGAAAGGTTGTCTACGTAGTATTTTATGCAGGGGAGACGAAGTCTGTACATGTGGTACATTTACAGCCGGCAGTCATCCTTCGCAAAAAAATAGAAAAATATGCGCAGAAGGGTATGCGTTACTGGAAATCCCAAGGAAGTGCAGCACTGGCAGGCAAAGTTGTATCCAAAATCAGGACGGCTTCAACAAGAGAGATACCATATCAGAAATGGATTGTACGCCACCTTCCGAGTGCAAAAGAACTGGAACACCAGAGAAGAGAAAAATTCGAATACCAGCCAAAGATCAGCATTGTGATTCCGCTGTACAAAACACCGGAGAAATATCTTCGTCAGCTGGTAGAGACCGTGAAGGCACAGACTTATCCGAACTGGGAACTCTGTCTTTCTGATGGAAGCGGGGAGAACTCACCGATTGCAGAACTTTTGAAGTCTCTTGCTGCATCGGATGAGAGAATTCGTGTGATTTCCCATAAGGAACCTCTTCAGATTTCCGAAAATACCAATGCAGGAATAGAGATTGCGACAGGTGATTTCATTGCGTTCGCAGATCATGACGATGAATTGACTCCACATGCGCTCTTTGAGTGTGTGAAGGCTTTAAATAATAACAGAGCAATCCGTCTTCTTTATTCTGATGAGGATAAAATGTCGATGGACGGACATAAGTTTTTCCAGCCGCATTTCAAGCCGGACTATAATCCGGATCTGCTCTGTACGGTAAACTATATCTGTCACCTGTTTGTGGTGGACAGAAAAATCATTGATCAGGTAGGTATGCTCTGCAAAGAATATGATGGGGCACAGGATTATGACTTCATTTTCCGCTGCATCGAAGCGGTGAAACCGGAGGAAATCTATCATGTGCCGAAAATTCTCTATCATTGGAGATGTCATGAGGATTCCACCGCTGAAAATCCGGAAAGCAAGACGTATGCATTTGAAGCCGGAAAACGTGCGATCGAGGCGCATTATCAGAGAACAGGAATTGATGCAGAAGTTCATCAGGGTGAATTCCTTGGACTGTACCGTACGAAATTCCACAGAGATCATGATCCGCTTGTTTCAATCATCATTCCGAATAAGGATCATATCGACGATCTGAAACGCTGCATGAATTCTATTGAACAGAAATCTACGTACCGGAATTATGAATTTATCATTGTCGAAAACAACAGTACCGAAGATTCTACATTCCAGTATTATAAGGAGATCGAAGCACAGAATCCGAAGGTTCATGTCGTTTACTGGGATAAAGAATTTAATTATTCCGCAATCAACAATTACGGTGCAACATTTGCGAAGGGGGAATACATCCTTCTTCTGAATAATGATACGGAGATCATCAACGAAGACTGTCTCGAAGAATTACTGGGTTACTGTATGCGAAGTGATGTCGGAGCAGTTGGAGCGCGTATGTACTATGAAGATGATACGATCCAGCATGCCGGTGTTGTGATCGGTTTTGGTGGAATTGCAGGACACTGTTTTGTACTGCAGCCGCGAGGAACGACCGGATACTGTCACAGAATCATCTGCGCACAGGATTACAGTGCGGTGACGGCAGCCTGCATGATGGTAAAACGTTCTGCTTTTGAGGAAGTCGGCGGACTTACCGAGGAACTGGCAGTTGCATTTAATGATATTGATTTCTGTATGAAGCTGCGGACTGCCGGGTATCTGATCGTATACAATCCATATGCAGAGCTGTATCATTACGAGTCCAAATCCAGAGGTCTGGAAGACACTCCGGAAAAGGTGGCACGGTTTAATAAAGAAATTCAGGTGTTTGAAAGACGATGGCCGGATATCATGCGTGACGGAGATCCGTATTATAATCCGAACCTGACATTAAAGAGTCAGGACTTTTCGTTAAAACGCATATAGGAGGAATGAAAATGAAAGTACTGGTTACAGGTGTAAAAGGCCAGCTTGGCTATGACGTTATGAACGAACTTGCAAAAAGAGGCTACGAAGGTATCGGTGTGGATGTTGAGGAGATGGATATCACAGACAGTGTAGCCGTTGAACAGGTGATGACAGAGGTACATCCGGATAAGGTTGTACACTGTGCGGCATGGACAGCAGTAGATGCAGCTGAGGATAATCAGGAGGTTTGCCACAAGGTAAATGTGGATGGAACAGCCAATATCGCAAAAATGTGTGGAAAACTTGATATTCCGATGGTTTATATCAGCACCGATTATGTATTTGACGGACAGGGAACCCGCCCGTGGGAGCCGGATGATCCGGTTGTAGAGCCATTGAATGTCTATGGACATTCGAAATATGAAGGCGAAGTTGCAGTTGAAAAATATGCACCGCATTATTATATTGTCCGTATCGCATGGGTATTTGGTCTGAACGGAAAGAATTTCATCAAGACCATGCTGAACCTCGGAAAGACTCATGACACACTGACCGTTGTCGATGATCAGATCGGAACACCGACCTACACATATGACCTTGCAAGACTTCTGGTTGATATGCTGGAAAAAGAAGAATATGGAAAATATCATGCAACAAATGAAGGTGGATATATTTCCTGGTGTGATTTTGCAAAAGAAATCTTCCGTCAGGCAGGAATGGATGTAAATGTCATTCCGGTAAGTTCTGCAGAGTATCCTGCAAAAGCAAAACGTCCTTCCAACAGCCGCATGGAAAAGAAAAAACTGGAAGAACATGGATTTACCCGTCTTCCGGACTGGAAAGATGCATTGGGACGTTATCTTAAAGAGATTATGTAAAAGAAAAGCAGCTGCCATAACAGACAGCTGCTTTTCTTATATATTGTAGAGTGTGTTTATAGATCTGACTGATAATATTCAAATCAGGACTTTGCAACTTTAATGATGCGAAGGAGAATCAAGAGAAGAAGCAGGATTCCAACACCGCCAATGATAAAGTATGGAAGATTGTTACGACCTTCAGTATAATTCTTGGCTGCATCAATATTCTGTACACTTGCATCGACAAGAGAAGTATCTTCTTCCTGGGTGGCTACCATGACAGATGTTCCGACAGCTGTTCCGCCAAAGAGATACTGGCGGCTGTACTGTCCGTCCTGAACTTCGCCGTCCTGGGTAGTCAGAGCATCGGCAGTGGTGCCGACTGGTACATATACATCCCCACCGGATAACATATTGAAATCATTATCCCCGAGGGAAAGCATATTGAAATTATCAAATCCGTAATTTAAAAGGCTGGCTGCCTCGGTGGCGGTGGTTCCGGATGTTCCCTGAAGGACAACTGCAATCAGGGTGATACCGTTTTTCTGTGCACTGCAGACAAGTGTACTTCCGGAGGCTTCGGTGTATCCTTCTCGTCCGCCGGTACAATACTGATAATAAGCAGCATTTGTGTTGGTCAGCATGGAAAAGTTGTTGGTCAGGACTCGTTCTCCGCCGGAAACATTGGTTGCCGGAATTGTATAAGAGGTAGTACCTGCAATTGTCTGGAATGACTCATTGTCAGCAGCAGCTTTCATGATCAGCGCCATATCGTGTGCTGTCGTATGCTGGTTCTCATCCGGAAGACCGGTTGGATTCGTAAATACAGTGTTGGTACAGCCAAGCTCTGCTGCACGGGCATTCATCATTTGAACGAAACCATCGACAGAACCACCGATATGCTCGGCGAGCTGAAGGGCAACATCGTTTGCAGATGCGAGCATGATCGCATACAGACACTGCTCTACGGTAAACACTTCATCAATCTGCGCGGAGATATTGGCACCTCCGTCTGTGACACCGGATACACCGGTTGCAGTCATGGTGACCTGATCGGAAAGCTGTGTGTTTTCCAGTGCAAGTAGTGTGGTCATAACCTTGACAGTGGCTCCCGGGTAAAGAATCTGATCCATGTTTTTTGCATAGAGTGTTGTGTTGGTGCTGTCTTCCATGATGACGGCAGCAGTGGATGTGATATCCGGTCCCTGTGGCCATCCGGCTATATCGTTTGTCGAAATCGCGGAAACGGATGCTGCATCTGCTGTTTCTTCGGCGGCCAGAACAGGTGTCTGAAGGAACAGGGAACAGCAAAGTCCGAGCGCGATCAGACCTGAATGTATCTTTTTAAATTTCATAAATCTGTACTCCCATTTCATATGTGTTTAAACTGATCTTATTGAATTTTGGTAAGTGATTCTCGAAATCTATCATATCCCATTTCGGGTGGTAATTCAAGCAGAACAGCCGAGCTTTTTGTGGCTGGGGTTATTTTACGTTACTGTTCACAGATCTGCGTGACAGAAAAGCAATGCATCTGCCCGAAAGCCATTTCAGAATGAAAGCAAAAAATGCGATAAACACAAGTTCAGCAGCAAAAAGAATGCTGACAGACCAGGAACCACGCAGATATGGTATGGAAGCCGGTGTAAGTACATATATGACAATGTGGTGTACGAGAAAAATCTCATAGGAATAATTGCTTAATAAATCCAGTAATTTCAGATTCTTTTTCTGAAGGAGCGGTTCAAGGTATGAGAAGGAAATACAAAAAGCAACAGCAAGGATTTCCACCTTTAATTCGTAATGTATCCCCAGCCTGAACGGGGAAACAAAGAAAAATATAACCAGAGGAACGGAAAGAAACGCCCACTGAGGCCTGAATGTATGCTTTGTATAGCCAAGCAGCATACCTAAGATAAAATCATATCCCTTGATCAGCAGATTCACATGCACCGGAGTACTGAATGGATAATAAAACAGCAAAAGCAGATAAATACAGGTGGAACCGACAAAAAAGAGACGGGAGTTCTTTTTCATCAGGAAACGGAGCAGGGGGAAAAGTAAATATAACAGCAGCAGAGCACCGAGGAACCACTCGCCGATGCCAAGGGAAAACGTATGAATTCCGTGCTGACTGATCCATTCATCCATGCCGAAGAATGTAAAAATGATTTTCCATGCGGATGTTTCCGGCGGGAAAAAGGATGTAAAAGAACCGGTCGTTATCACTTTATATATAAAATAGGAAATATAGGTTATATAAAATGGAATCAGGACTCTTATAAATCTTTTTTTATAGAAACGTCGAATATCAAAATTCTCTGCCGTACTGTATGCGAGGCCGGCACCGGATAAAATAAAAAATACGGCAACACCCAGCATGGCGATGTTCATATTATCATTTTCATAAAAGGGCAGGATTTTATCTAATGGAAATAATTTGGAAAAGTAAAGCTGTGATATCATATGATAAAAAATAATGAAGCAAAATGAAATACATCTTAACAGATCAAAGTATCGAATTCTTTTCATAAAGAGCCTCCTCTCAGAGAAATGATAATAGAAAAGTGATGGCAGCGCAAGCGAAATTGACTCCACCCTTGCAAAAAACAGGTCGGAATGATAAAATAAATCCTATTATAAGAGAAATAAGCTGTTTTACTCTGGAATAAGCAGGGTGAAAGCAGCGTCAGAGGATACAGACAGATTATGAGCAAAAACAAAGAAGTGACAGGACATATCCAGTGGGCACGAATGCTGAAAAAGCTTAATCCGTACACGATCCGTAAGGGATTGCGTTATTTCAAACATTATGGTCCGAAGGAATTCTGGGTACGTCTTCATGAACGCTTTGAACCGGAAGAAGTACCGTATGGTCCGTGGTATGAGGCCTATATTCCGGATGATACAGAACTGGAAAAACAGAGAAAACACAAGTTTTCCTACAGCCCGCTGATCAGCGTGGCTGTTCCGGCATTTCGTACACCGGAAGTTTTTTTGCACCAGATGATTGATTCGCTGCTGGCACAGACATACAGTAACTGGGAACTCTGCATTGCGAACGGAAGTCCGGAAGATAAGAAAATGCAGGCTGTTTTGGACGAATATGCGAATAAGGACAGCAGAATCCGTGTAAAAATACTGGATCAGAATCTGGGAATTGCAGGAAATACAAATGCAGCACTTGAGATGATACAGGGAGAGTATGCAGGAATTCTTGATCATGATGACCTGCTTGCCCCAAATACTCTTTATGAGATTGCACGTTATCTGGAAAATAATCCGGATGCAGATGGAGTCTATACAGATGAAGACAAGGTAACTACCGAACTGGATGAGCATTTTCAACCCCATCTGAAACCGGATTTTAACCTTGACCTTCTGCGTTCCAATAACTATATCTGCCACTTTTTTGTTGTAAGACAGTCGATAATACGTAAAGTTGGAGGATTCCGGCAGGAGTTTGACGGAGCACAGGATCATGATTTTATTTTCCGCTGCGTAGAAGAAGCTGGAAAGATCGGACATGTGCCAGAGATTTTGTATCACTGGAGAACGCACAAAGCATCGACAGCAGATAACCCTGCCAGCAAAATGTATGCGTTCGAAGCAGGACGACGCGCTATCGAGGCACATCTTGAGAGAACGGGGCAGAAGGGAATTGTCACACATACACCGGACCTCGGATTTTTCCGTGTGCAGTATCCGGTGCAGGGCAACCCGATGGTGACCATTATCATCCCAAACAAAGATGAGAAGGAATCGCTGGAAGCATGTCTTCGTTCCATCAGAGAAAAGACAGCATATGAGAATTACGAGATACTTATTATAGAGAATAACAGTGTATCAGAGGAAATTTTTGCGTATTATAAAGAAATAGAGAAAGATCCGAAGATCCGTGTGCTTCGCTGGGAGAAAGAATTTAACTATGCAGCGATCAACAATTTCGGAGTGAAGCATGCAAAAGGTGATTATCTGCTGTTTCTGAACAACGATGTTACGGTGATCACACCGGACTGGATAGAAGAGATGCTCGGTATGTGCCAGAGAGAAGAAGTGGGAGCAGTCGGTGTGAAGCTTCTTTATCCGGATAATACGATCCAGCATGCAGGATGTGTGATCGGAATCGGTGGAATTGCTGGACATATGTTTGTTGATATGCCGGCGAACCGTACCGGTTACCTTCATAAGGCATCGATCATTCAGGACATGAGTGCGGTAACAGCGGCATGTATGATGATGAAACGTACTGCTTTTGAGGAAGCAGGCGGTTTTACAGAGAAGCTTGCAGTAGCTTTTAATGATGTTGATCTCTGTCTGAAGGTGAGAAAATCCGGCAGACTGATCGTGTATGATCCATACGTACAGCTTTATCATATGGAATCAAAGACAAGAGGTGCGGAAGACAGTGAGGCGAAGGTGCGACGTTTTCAGGAAGAAATCGAGTATATGAGAGAACACTGGATTGACATTCTGAAAAACGGTGATCCGTATTACAATAAGAATCTTTCGCTGACAAAGTGGAATTATTCACTTCGTCCTCTGAAGGGAATGGACAGTAAGGGTAAGGATAGGAGATAATATGGAAGTATCGGTGGTCATACCGAATTTTAATGGAATTGCGTTTCTGGACAGCGTGCTTGCAAGTCTGGAAGGGCAGACACTGAACAATTTTGAAGTTATACTGGTAGATAATGGATCTACAGACGGAAGCTGTTCTTTCGTGACAGCCAACTATCCGTGGGTACATCTGATCGAACTGTCGGAGAATTTCGGCTTCTGTGGAGCAGTCAATGCAGGGATACGTGCGGCAAAAGCACCGTATGTGCTGCTTTTAAATAATGATACAGAAGTAAAAGAGGATTTTGTAGAGGAAATGCTTGCTGCAATCAGACGGCATAAGAATGCATTCTCATGTGGTGCACGGATGGTGCAGTACCATGATCGCGACAAACTGGATGATGTCGGCAATTATTACTGTGCACTGGGATGGTCTTTTGCCCGCGGCAGAGGGAAAGATATCCATGCATATGAGACAGAAGACAGGATTTTTTCCGCATGTGCCGGTGCAGCAATCTACCGCAAAAAAATTCTCGAGAAGATAGGTTACTTTGATGAGGAGCATTTTGCATATCTGGAGGATACGGATATCGGCTATCGTGCAAGAATTTACGGTTACGAAAACTGGTATGCGCCGAAAGCAATTGTTTATCATGTCGGCAGTGGAACAAGTGGTTCACGCTATAATCAGTTTAAGACAAGATATTCATCCAGAAACAATATTTATCTGATCTATAAGAACATGCCACTTTTACAGATCATCTTAAATCTTCCGTTTCTTGTGGCCGGGTTTCTTGTGAAATTCCTGTTTTTCGCGGTAAAAGGAATGGGAAAAGAATATGCGGCAGGCATCAAAAACGGATTTTCAATCAGCATGAAAAATAAAAAAGTTCCGTTTCGCATGAAACATCTGCCAAATTACTGCAAGATTCAGCTGGAACTGTGGATTAATATCGTACGCAGATTTCGGGCATAATGCTGATATTACAGGACTTTATGGAATTTTAATACAATATACAGAAGATATTGTTGATTTTAGAGAGTAACTAGTATAAGATAAACGTGGCTGTCCGGGAAAATTTTTCGGACAGAAATGTGAAAAACAAAGAATTGGATTGAGGTGGGAGAGTGTGATTCAGGACAATCAGAAGAACTTCACCCGGCTGCAGATGTTGATTGATGCAATCGTCATTGCGGTATGTTATGTACTTGCGTGGATGATTCGTTTCATCGGTCCTTTTGCTTATTCCGCAGTCCGTGCACTTGCTTTTGAACAGTATATGTTTGCCCTGGTATTTATCATTCCGGGCTATTTATTGCTGTATCAGGCGTTCACTCTGTATGAGCCACTGCATATGCAGGGACGCAGGCTTGTTCTTGCAAATATCATCAAGGCAAATGTACTTGGACTTCTGTTAGTCGTATTTAGTCTTTATATGATGGGTGAGTCGGACTTCTCCAGACTGACCGTTTATATTTTCTGCGTGATCAATATTTTCGCAGAATGGAGTGTACGTCTGTTCATTTTTTCGATACTGCGCAATATGCGACGTAAAGGACTGAACCAGAAACAGATGATACTGGTGGGGTACAGCCGCGCGGCTGAAGAATATATCGACAGGATACAGCAGAATCCGCAATGGGGATATGTTGTAAGAGGTATTCTGGATGACAATGTTCCGGCAGGAACAATCTATAATGGAATCAAAGTCATCGGCCGTATTGCGAATCTGTCAGTGATCTTACCGGCGAATCGTCTGGATGAGATTGCAATCACGCTTGGACTGAGTGAATATTACCGTCTGGAAGAAATCGTTGCAATGTGTGAGAAATCAGGCGTTCATACGAAGTTTATTCCGGATTACAATAAAATTATTCCGACAAAACCATATACTGAAGATATTCTGGGGCTTCCGGTAATCAATATCCGTTATGTTCCGCTGAGTAATACCTTTAATTCTATGGTGAAACGTGCAATGGATATCGTAGGCTCGATCATGGCAATCATCGTTTCGTCACCGGTTATGCTTGTGATGTGCATTCTGATCAAACTGACTTCTCCGGGACCTCTGATATACAGGCAGGAGCGGGTAGGACTTCATAATAAAACTTTCTGGATGTATAAGTTCCGCTCCATGGAAGTACAGCCGGAAGCCGAAGAAAAGAAGGCGTGGACAGTCAAAAACGATCCGCGTGTAACAGGAATAGGTAAATTTATGCGCCGGACAAGTATAGATGAGCTTCCTCAGCTTTTTAACATTCTGCGGGGCGATATGAGTCTGGTGGGACCACGTCCCGAGAGGCCTTTCTTTGTCGAAAAATTCCGGGAAGAGATTCCAAGATACATGGTCAAACATCAGGTCCGCCCGGGACTGACCGGATGGGCGCAGGTGAATGGCTACCGTGGTGATACATCAATCAAAAAACGAATCGACTGTGACCTTTACTATATAGAGAACTGGTCGATCGGTTTTGATATAAAGATACTGTTTCTTACAATCTTTAAAGGATTTGTAAACAAAAACGCATACTAAAAAGTAAGGGGAGAAAAGATGGCAAGACCAAAAAAGAGATCCAAAACCAAAAAGATACTTTTTGCAGTAGAAATCATAGTGCTTCTTGTGTTTATCGGAGGTCTGTATGTATATGGACAGCTTATGTCCCGAATGGACAAGACAAATACACAGAAACTTGATACTGAGAAGATTCAGGTCAATGAAGAAGTACAGGACGCAATTAATTCCGAAGATTCACATCTGACCGGTTATACGACCTATGCTTTGTTCGGAATTGATTCCCGAAGTGCAAATATGAAGTTTTCCGGTAACCAGAACAGCGATACCATGATTATTGCGAGTGTCAACAATGATACAAAAGAGGTAAGGCTTGTATCTATTTACCGTGATACACTTCTGAACCTTGGTGATGATACCTATTCCAAAGCAAATGCAGCATATGCATATGGTGGTCCGGAACAGGCAATCACCATGCTGAATACCAACCTCGACCTGAATATTACAGATTATGCAACTGTTAAATTCGATGCACTTGCAACGATCATTGATGATCTGGGCGGTTTGGATATGGATATGTCCTATGCAGAGATCGTGCATATGAACAACTACTGTGTAGAGACAGCCGAAGATACAGGACTCAGCTACACACCAATCGAACTTCCGGAAAAGCCGGAAGATCAGGAAAAGATTCAGTACCACTATCATCTGAACGGTGTACAGGCAACATCTTATTGCCGTATCCGTTACACAGCAAGTCTTGATATGGGACGTACAGAACGTCAGCGTAAAGTTATTCAGATGATCGTTTATAAAGCAAAACATGCCGGATTGAGTAAAATCTTTAATATTATGGACGATGTCTTCCCGATGGTAACAACATCTCTGGGCAAAGAGGATATCCTTCAGCTTCTTCCGACACTGATCGGTTACAGTATAGATGAGACGGCCGGTTTCCCGTCATCCTATAAGTTCTCAAATGTAAAGGGAAGTATTATCGTACCGACAGACCTTGTATCAAACGTACAGGAACTGCACAAATTCCTCTATGGAGATGCAAACTATACACCATCTGCAACAGTAACTGCCAACAGTGAAAAGATTCTTGAGATCGTCGGTGGTGCAGGTAATCTGGATGATGTACAGAAAAACATCGGTGAAGAGAACACAGAAAATGATAGCGTTATATTCGAAAACGACGGTTCCGGATGGACAGACACAAGCGGCAGTGGCGAGCAGTACGATCCTGACAACAGTGGAGATAATACCGGTGGGGATAATAATTATGTGCCGGATGATACTACCGGCGGCGATACGACTGGTGGAGATACTACTGGCGGTGATTATGTGCCGGATGACACAACCGGAGGAGATACGTCCGGAGGAGATACGTCCGGAGGAGATACGTCCGGAGGAGATATGTCTGGAGGAGATACGTCCGGAGGAGATACGTCTGGAGGAGATATGTCTGGAGGAGATACGTCCGGTGGTGATATCGGCGGCGGAGAAGATGTCGGCGGTGGTGACATTGATGCCGGTGGAGATGCAAGTGATGCTGTAGAAGCTTATGATCAGAGTGCATCTGCCGGAGCGGATGCTGCATAAGTGCAGTAACATATAACAATATAAGATAAAGATCAGAAGGGAATTTCTTGTTGAAGAAGTTCCCTTCTTCTGTTACCATACATCCATAAGGATATAATAAATATCAGGTATGTGAAATGCCGATAAGGAGATACTATGGAAAACAAAACAGTGGATGTGATCATTCCGGCCTATCATCCGGGAAAGGAATTTGCCACACTTATCAAAAGACTGGAAAAACAGTCTGTTCCGATCCACAGGATCATTGTAATGAATACAGAGGAATCCATGTGGAATAAAGAATGGGAAAAATTATCTGATGTAATGGAAATTCATCATCTTGCAAAATCGGAGTTTGACCATGGTGGTACGAGAGCGCAGGCAGCGGAACTTTCAGATGCGGATGTGATGATATTTATGACACAGGATGCCATGCCGGCGGACCGGGAGCTGCTTGCAGAGCTTCTGAAAGCACTTGAGCAGGACGAAAATATTGCAGCAGCTTATGCAAGACAGCTTCCGAATGCGGAGTGCAGCTTTGTGGAGCGGTATACAAGAGCATTTAATTATCCGGACAGATCCGTAGTTAAGACAAAAAAAGATATGGACCAATACGGAATTAAAACTTTTTTCTGTTCCAACGTCTGTGCCGCATACAAAAAAGATATTTATCAGAAACAGGGGGGCTTTGTACGCCGTACTATTTTTAATGAGGATATGATCTATGCGGGAGGACTGATCCAGGCTGGATATGGAATTGCCTATGCAGCAGAAGCAAAAGTAATACATTCTCATAATTATAATTGTATGCAGCAGTTCCACAGGAATTTTGATCTCGGTGTGTCACAGGCGGAGCATCCTGAAATATTCGAAGGAGTACCGTCCGAAGGGGAAGGCATGCGCCTTGTTAAAAAAACACTTTCCCATCTCGTTCGGTCAGAAAAAATATGGTTGATACCGGGCTTTGTTATGCAGTGCGCAGGTAAGTATGCAGGATATCTGGCAGGAAAAAACTTCCGTAGACTGCCGAAAAAATTTGTTTTGTGGTGTACGATGAGTCCGAATTACTGGAAATGAGCGGAAACACGCTTTTTTAAAGGAGTTGTCACACTTTCAACACAATTGACTGATACACTGTTTTCATGATAAGAAATAAGAAGAAAACAGAAAGGAGCACAGCATGAACGACGAAGAAAAATGGAATTCGGGAAATGCTCCGCAGAATGATAGAGATACTGAACGGTTCGGGGAACCGCCGAGATATGAACATTACAATATGCATCAGATATATGTGAATGAAACAGGGCATGAACCGGAGAGAAAGAAACGTAAAAAGAAAAGCAGAGGTAAGAAACTGGCTTCAACAATTTCCCTTGCGGTAGTTTTTGGACTGGTTGCAGGAGTTGTGTTTCAGGGCGTGAATTTTTTAGCAGACCGCTATGTGTTTACAACGACAGATGAGACAGAACCACAGATAGAGACAGCAGGGCTTGCCGTGAGTGCATCATCAGATGATGCAGCTCCAGAGGGTACAGATTCTTCTGAGAATGGTACAGCTGATGCAGCGCAGAGTGTTTCTGCGCAGACAGGAAGTGTTTCAGATGTTGCAAAAGCAGCAATGCCGACAGTTGTCGCAATTACATCTGTCAGCATACAGGAGATTCCGAATTATTTCCGTGCATTTGGATTTGGATATGGCGATACACAGCAGTATTCCAGCGAAGGCAGTGGTTCTGGTATCATTGTAGGCGAAAATGATGATGAACTTCTGATTGCAACAAATAATCACGTTGTAGACGGTGCGACGACACTCAGTGTATGTTTTGCCGGAAGTGATGTAGTCAATGCAGAGGCAGAGACTGTGGACATGTCCTCAGAGAGTGATGGCGATGTCAATGTGGAGGATGCTGTCAGTGCGAAGATAAAAGGTACAGATGAAAAAAATGATCTGGCGGTAGTTGCCGTACAGAAATCAGACATTCCGGAGGATACATTATCACAGATCAAGATTGCGCAGCTTGGGGATTCTGATTCAGTGGAAGTCGGAGAACAGGTTGTTGCGATCGGTAACGCACTTGGATATGGACAGTCTGTAACATCCGGATGGATCAGTGCTTTAAACAGAAGTATTTCGACAAGTGACGGTACGACAAGTGATGGACTGATCCAGACAGATACAGCGATCAACCCGGGCAACAGTGGAGGTGCACTTCTTAATATGCAGGGAGAAGTGATTGGTATCAATTCTGCGAAGTATGCCGACAGTGCGGTGGAAGGTATGGGTTATGCGATTCCAATCTCTAAAGCACAGCCGATACTGGAAGACCTTATGAACCGTCAGACAAGGGATAAAGTAGAGGATGATTCAAAGGCAGCATATCTTGGAATTACTTCTGCAGATCTTTCAATGGAAGCAATCCAGATGTACGATATGCCTGAAGGTGCCTTTGTGATCCGTGTCGATAAAGATTCTGCAGCAGACGAGGCTGGTATTCAGAAGGGCGATATTATTGTAAGCTTTGACGGACAGACAGTAAGTGGCAGAGAAGATCTGGAAAATAAACTGGCTTATTATGAAGCCGGTGAATCAGTGGATGTTATTGTTTCCAGAGCTGATAACGGAGAATATGTACAGAAAACAATTTACGTGACACTTGGAAACCGTTCAGATTACACAGGCTGATCGAATTTATAAAAACTTTAGTTTACAGTGTGATAGGTTATGTTATAATGAACGCATAGGCAAATGGGCCGGGACAGGAGCCATTAGCCTGTGCGTTTTGCATATGAGAGCAGTTGCGAAGCGCCGTAAATGAAAGGAGTTTATATGACAGATAAATACAATGATGAAATCATAGAGGAAGAAAATCAGGATACAGACGATCAGACCGATGATTATGAACCGGAGAAGTTCTGTACCCTCTGTCACCGTTCCGAGCGTCAGGCAGGAAAGATGATCGATCTTCCGAATAATATACATATATGTCCGGACTGTATGCAGAGAAGTTTCGACAGCATGAATACACAGATGCAGAGTGGTAATTTTAATTATGGTGATCTGTTTAACATGCCGAATATCAGTATGATCGATCTGAGCAGCTTCCAGAACCAGATGGGACAGCAGCCAAAACCAAAGAAGAAAAAAAGTGAAAAGAAAGCTCCGGTCCTCGATCTGAAAAAAATTCCTGCACCACACAAGATCAAGGCAACACTTGATGAATATGTAATAGGACAGGAGCATGCGAAAAAGGTTATGTCTGTTGCCGTTTATAATCATTATAAACGTGTTGCGACCGATACAATGGATGAGATTGCAATCGAGAAATCCAATATGCTGATGATTGGACCGACCGGATGTGGCAAGACTTATCTGGTTAAGACGCTGGCGAAACTGCTGGATGTACCGCTTGCGATTGCAGATGCGACATCCCTTACAGAGGCAGGCTATATCGGTGATGATATTGAGAGCGTTGTTTCGAAGCTCCTTGCGGCTGCAGATAATGACGTCGAGAAGGCCGAGCATGGAATTATTTTTATTGATGAAATCGATAAGATCGCGAAGAAGAAAAATACGAATCAGAGAGATGTCAGCGGTGAGGCGGTCCAGCAGGGGATGCTGAAACTCCTTGAAGGCAGTGATGTCGAGGTGCCGATTGGGGCCAACAGCAAAAATGCAATGGTTCCGCTGACTACAGTGAATACAAGAAATATTTTGTTTATCTGTGGAGGTGCTTTTCCGGATCTTGAGAATATCATCAAAGAGCGTCTGAACAAACAGGCATCGATAGGATTTTACGCAGATCTGAAAGATAAATACGATGATGATCCGAATCTTCTTGAGAAGGTTACTGTGGACGATCTTCGAAATTTTGGTATGATTCCGGAATTTATCGGACGACTTCCGATTATATTTACAATGAATGGTCTTACGGAAGATATGATGGTGCAGATTCTGCGCGAGCCGCGAAATGCGATCCTTAAACAGTATCAGAAGCTTCTGGCACTGGACGAAGTCAAGCTGGAATTTGAGGAGGATGCACTTCGCGCAATCGCTGCAAAAGCAATGGAGAAACACACCGGAGCCAGAGCGCTTCGCGCAATCCTTGAGGAATATATGCTGGATATCATGTATGAGATTCCGAAGGATGACAATATAGGTGAGGTAGTAATTACCAGAGGTTATATTGAGGGAAACGGCGGACCGAAGATTCTGCTTCGCGGACAGGAAGTACCGCTTCTCGAAAGTGGAAAGTAATTTTGCAACATAGATTTCACATGGATCAAGAAAGAGAGGAAATGTATTATGGCAAAGGATTTTTTGGGTAATCTTGGACAGGCACTTTCAAAAACTGCAAAAGAATTAAGCGGACGTGCAGAGGATGCTTATGAGACACAGCGTCTTAAAAATAGGATTTCCGCAGAAGAACGTCAGATTGATAAGATCATGGCAGATCTGGGCAAAATCGTGTACCGGCATTACAAAGAAGAAGTACCTGTGGACGATGCACAGAAAGCACTCTGCGAGCAGATCGATCAGCGTATGGAACAGATCGAACAGTTACGTACAGATATCAACGATCTGAAGATCAGAACCAGACGAATCTGCCCATCCTGCGGTAAAGAAGTTGAGAAGAATGCTGCATTCTGCAAATTCTGTGGTGCGGCATGTCCGACACAGGAAGATGAAGAGGATGCCGGTGATGTGATCGAGGGCACTGCTGAGGAGGTAGAGGAAGAAAAAAAGTCGGAAGAAGCCGCAAAAGAAGTAGCAGAGACAGAGGAAGACACAGAAGCAGCAGATACTGCAGAGGTTACCGAAGAACCGACAGCAGACGAAGCTGGAGAGGAAATTACAGAAGCTGAAGCGGAAGAAAAAGCGAAAGAAGCTACAGAAGAAGCAACGACAGAAGAATAAACAGAGCAGACAGCAGGGCAGCATAAACTGCACAGATAGAAACGGACAGATGGGAAAGGTTCTCATCTGTCCGTTTCTATCCATAAGATATTTTGTTTTCAGGTAATTGCTAGAATCAATTACAGTGTATAAACAATGATTCCGGCAATGATGATCAGATTGCCGATAAATTTACCCCGGGTGATTTTTTCTTTCAGGATTACCTTTGAGAGCAGCAGGACAAATACATAGGCGGCGGTATCAATGACCGGACCGTAGCGCATATCGACTTTTGTGTAACACCAGGTATTCAGAAGGAGAATACCGAAAAAAAGAAAATACGCTAAAATGACACGCCAGTTCAGGTATTCCCGAAGGGGATTACTGTATTGGATGTTTGCACTCTGCTTTAAAAGAATCTGGGAGATCGCAGAGAAAAAAGTTCCTCCCAGCATGATAAAAAGAAATGTTCTATTCATAACGCTGCACCGTCCATACTCCAAATAATACGATCAGGATTCCGAGAATATTCTGTGGAGAAAGCTGCTCGTGAAAGATGATCACTGCCCAGATCTGCGACCACAGAAGGTAAACGCTTTTGTTGGCATAGGCAGTCGACAGGGAAAATTTCTTGATGACCTGCTGCCAGGCAATTGCATAAATGCCGCAGTTGGCGATCATAAGAAAAAGAAATACATAGAGAAGCGGTGCATGCAGCCCGTTTCGGTTATACTGGATGGATGCAAGCTTCGAAAAAACGCTTGTCAGTGAAAACAGCAGGATGTTTAAATGAAGCTGTAGATAATTACGGAAATTTTTCATGGTTCCTCCGAAAAATATAAATGGTTTTCTGACATTGTACAACAAATACCATGGATTTAAAATAGGAATCGACAGGAATTTTTTGATTGCTTTACAAGACATATCGAAAATGATATGATAAAAAAGAATGCTAAATTAGAAAGAACGAGGGAAACATATGAGTTTGTATTCCGTTGTGGTTCCTGTGTACAATTCAGAACATACACTTGAGGAACTTTACCGCCGGCTGGAAAAGGTTTTCCGGGAGGTCATAAAAGAAGATTTTGAGCTGATTCTTGTTGATGACGGATCGAAAGACCGTTCTTTCGAAGTAATGAGAGAGCTTCGAAACAAAGATCAGAGAGTCAGAATTATACAGATGGCAAGAAACTTCGGCCAGCATCCTGCACTCCTGTGCGGCTTTGCGCATGTCCGTGGAGATTTTGTTGTAACAATGGACGATGATCTGCAGCATCAGCCAGAGGAACTGCCGAAGATGGTTAATGTGATGAGAGAACGTGATGATGTGGACGCGATCATTGCAAGTTATGAAGGCAGAAAGCATGGATTTATTCGCAGACTCGGCACGAAGTTTTCTGTGTGGGCGACATCCAAAATGCTTGGTAAGGATCCGAATCTTCAGATTACCAGTTACCGCTTGATCCGCCGATTCCTTGTAGATGCGATGGTAAAGACAAATACATATCTGCCGCAGATCGGCAACCTTCTGGTGCTGACCTCGAACCGTATTATCAATGTGCCGGTACAGCATGCCGCCAGAGCTTACGGAAAGAGCGGCTACTCCTTCAAGAGACTTCTTAAGGATCTGATCTATGATATTACCGCACACACTGCATTTCCGCTTCTTATGGTTCGAAATATCGGAATCGTAAGTTTTCTGGTGAGTATGGTGATGGCAGTTTATTTTCTGATCCGATATTTTGCTTTTGGAATTTCGGTAGAAGGCTGGACCTCCTTAATGCTGGTAATGCTCGCTTTTTTTGGACTGATTTTGTTGTCGATCGGAATTATGGGAATTTATCTGATGAATATTTTAAATGAGGCGAAAAAGATGCCTCACTACGTGATTCGTCGGGAGGACACAGACTGATGAAAAAAGAAATCGGCGGTTATTTTGAGCTGGAGGAAATGGCGGGAGAAGAGTATTATCCGGATCTGTATAAAGTAAATCTCGGAAGAACTGCATTGTTGTGGCTTCTTGAGTCGCATCAGTATAAGAAGATATATCTTCCGGTATTTCTTTGCCAGTCAGTCATTGATATCTGCAGAGATCATGATATTGAAGTGGAATTCTACCATCTTGATGCGGATTTAAACATTCTTCTGGAAGAAAGGGAACTTCCGGCAGAGGAATGCCTCTATCTGGTCAGTTATTATGGTCAGCTTACAGACGAAAAAATCCTGTACTGTCAGAAAGTTTATGGCAATGTGATCGTGGATCATACACATTCATTTTTTCAGAAACCGCTTAAGGGAGTGGATACCCTGTATTCCTGTCGGAAATTCTGGGGCGTCAGTGATGGGGCATATGTATCAACGGATATTGCTTTATCCGGGGAGAAGCCGGAGGACAGATCCGGTGGACGTATGAGTCACATTCTGGGGCGTTACGAAGAAAATGCAGGAAAATATTATCAGGCAATGCTTGACAATGCAGCTGGTTATGAGGGCATGGAGATCCGAAAGATGTCAAGGTTGACGAGTAACCTTCTGAAAGCCATTGATTATGAGAAAGGCAAAAAGCAGAGAGAAGCGAATTATGCGCTGCTGGCAGAACTGCTTCCGTCAGATTCTGTATTTAACCGTGTGATTCCGGAAGGTCCATTTGCATATCCGTATTATCATAAGAATGGGATGGCGCTTCGCAGATGTCTGGCGGGACACAAAATTTTTGTGCCGACATACTGGAAAAACATATTTGAGCAGTGCAGTGAAGATTCACTGGAATACCAGTGGACAGCAGAGATACTTCCTCTGCCGTGCGATCAGCGCTACGGTGAAGAGGAAATGAGATATATAGCAGCAAGGATCAGAGAATGGGAGGCATCCGCAGAATGAACCACAGATTATTGATTCTGGGAACGCTTGGAGAATTTGTACAGCTTGTACAGAAAGCAAAACAAAGAGGATATTATACGATTGTCTGTGATGGCTATTCGGAAGGAGAAGCGAGGGCATATGCTGATGCATCGTATGTTTTGCCGGTAACAGATACAGATGCAATTGCAGAACTCTGTAAGAAAGAAAGGGTCGATGGGATCATTACTTCATTTTCTGACCTTTTGATGGAATGCATGGTCAAAATCGCGGCGAAGGCAGATCTTCCGTGTTATCTGAAACCAGAGCAGATTCCGTGGTACCGCGACAAATCCGTGTGCCGTCAGACACTCTCGAAGCTTGGGCTTCCGACACCGGGCTATGTGAAAATACAGGTAAGTCTGTCCTGCGAACCGGATAAAATAAAACAGCTGGTTCACTCCCTTTCTTATCCGCTGATCAGTAAGCCGATGGACAAATATGGATCAAGAGGAATCTATATTATCCACGATGAAAGTGAACTGGCAGAGCAGGTTATACGTACCGCAGAATTTACAGATCTGGACGAGGTATTGGTAGAAGAATACAACGATGGATTTGAGTTTAATATGATGACCTGGGTTTCTGATGGCAAAGTGAATGTGATCAGTATTGCGGACAGAGAGAAGACGCAGCCGGAGGCAGACATGCTTCCGATCAGTACGCGAAATGTCTATCCATCCCGCCTTCTTTCTCATGTGTATGAGCCGGCAAAGGACTTGTTACAGTCTTACATTGCACATACCGGACAGATGGACGGACCTCTTTCTATGCAGTTTTTCTGGAAGCCGGGTAAAGGTATTCAGGTCTGCGAGATCGCAGCAAGATTTTTTGGATATGAACATGAACTGACCGATATGGTCTATGGCTTTAATATAGAAGAACTCCTGCTGGCTGGTGTATATCAGAAGGAAAAAATATCAGAGATGTTTGCCGGACATGATGTTTTTCATCCGCTGCATCATGGGGCAGTTGTATATTTTCATGGAAAACTTCGCAAGATTGCCGATCAGACAAAGGCATATGAGCTTGCCGGAAACGAAGCTGTGGTCAAACCGTGGATCTTTTATAAGACAGGTGAGACTGTGGTAGAATATGGACCAAATCCGTATCTGGCACTGTATTATATGGAAACAGAGAGCAGAGAAAAGCTGGATGAGGTTACCGAATATTTCTTTGACAAGATGAGCATGACTGATCCGGACGGGCAGGAGATCGCATATCGAAACCAGATACCGGATTATTTTATAACAGAAGAGTAGAGGAGACAGATGATCGATTTTAACAGACCGGCACTTGTCGGAAAAGAATTAAATTATATTCAGGATGCTGTTGCCCAGGGAATGCTCTGCGGTGATGGCAAATACACAAAGCTGTGTTCTGAATGGATGAAGAAACGTTTTGATGTCAATCAGGTATTTCTGACAACATCCTGTACACATGCGCTGGAAATGGCCGCTTTTTTGAGCAATATCCAGCCGGGAGACGAAGTGATCATGCCGTCTTATACCTTTGTTTCGACGGCGGATGCTTTTGTGCTCCGTGGTGCAAAAATCGTATTTGTGGATATCAGACCGGATACGATGAATATTGATGAGAATCTTATTGAACAGGCAATTACCGACAAAACCAGGGCAATTGTTCCGGTTCACTATGCCGGTGTTGCATGTGAGATGAATAAGATTATGGAAATTGCACAGAAATACAATCTGAAAGTTGTAGAAGATGCTGCGCAGGGTGTAGATGCCTATTATCATGGAAAAGCTCTGGGAACGATCGGTGATTTTGGATGTTACAGTTTCCACGAAACCAAAAACTTCACGATGGGTGAGGGCGGTGCACTTGTTTTCCAGAAAAATGAATATCAGGAAAAGGCAGAAGTCCTCAGGGAAAAGGGTACGGACAGAAGCAAGTTTTTTCGTGGTCAGGTAGACAAGTACCGTTGGATCGATTATGGTTCGTCCTATCTTCCAAGTGAGATGAATGCAGCATACCTGTATGCCCAGCTGGAAGAATGTGACAAGATCAACCGGAAACGTCATCAGGTTTATGACGGCTATCATGAGAGACTGGCAGATCTGGAGGCACAGGGCAAACTTGATCGTCCATTTGTACCGGATGGCTGTGCGCATAATGCCCATATGTATTATATTAAGGTAAAGGATTTGGCTACCCGTACCAGACTGATCGCATATCTTCGTGAAAACGGCATTGCACCGGCATTTCATTATGTTCCGCTCCACAGTTCTCCGGCAGGAGAAAAGTTTGGAAGATTCTGCGGGGAAGATGTATACACGACAAAAGAGAGTGAACGTCTTCTGAGACTTCCGATGTTTTATGATCTTTCTATGGAAAATGTGGATTATATTGCAGAAAAGATCCATCAGTTTGAATTTTGAGTGCAGTGGAGGAAAGGGTATTGAAACATAAAAAAATCAGTACAGAAACGGTAGTAGAAATTTTGTTTTTCCTGTTTCTTCTGGTATTTTATCTGATGTGGGCGAGGGTTCAGCCAAATGGCGCCGGACCGGATGAACCGATGCGTTATCAGATTGCATATTATATTTATGAGCATGGAAGTCTTCCGGTAGGGGATGATCCTGCAGTCCGAAATATCGTATGGGGAATTTCATATGCATTTTCTCCGATTCTGGACTATATGATCGCGGCAGTGTTTATGAAACTGGTAAGCTTCATAACAACAGTACCGTTTGCGCTTCTTATGGCGGCACGTTTTGTCAATATTCTTCTGGGACTTGGTACGGTATGGCTGGCCCTGGATATGGGAAAGCGCCTGTTTGACCGCAGAAAAGCATGGATTTTTGCAGCATTTGTCGGTCTGCTTCCAGGTTCGTTGTTTGTATTTACTTATGTCAACTGCGATGCACTGGCGGTATTTTCCACAGCAGTGATCGTTTATGCGTGGGTGCGTTATCTCACGGAAGGCTGGACATATAAGAACTGTATCATTCTGGCAATTGGTGTGGCAGTGTGTACGCTGTCTTATTATAATGCATATGGATTTATTTTATGCAGTATTTTTTTCTTTGGCATAACACTGTTTATGGAAGCAAAACAGAAAGGGAATTACGGAGATTTTGCAAAAAAAGGACTTCTGGTCTGCGTAATTGTTATGATCCTGGCGGCATGGTGGTTTGTACGAAATGCTATCCTCTATGACGGGGATTTCCTTGGCATGAATGCTTCTTCTATTTGTGCCGAGAAGTATGCAAAACCGGCTTATAAACCATCTGAGAAACAGACACCACAGATGGCAGGTTATACCTTATGGGATATGCTGAATCAGGGATTCCCGAAATCCGAAGGATTTTCGTGGGTGGAACTTGTCAGTGAAAGCTTTGTGGGAAGATTCGGAAATATGAATGTGTTCATGCCGAAGTGGCTGATCAACAATTATATGGACTTTATTAAAGCAGGATTTCTGCTTATCTTCCTGCATCCGGTTAAGACATTTGCGCTTCGCGTAAAGAAGCAGTGGAGCGTGAAGGGGATGTTTAATTGGTTCATGTTAATCGCAATGATCATCCCGAATATTTTGAATGCGTACTATTCTTACGCATCTGACTACCAGCCGCAGGGACGTTACAGTTTGCCGATGCTGATCCCGATGACCTACTTTATGGTGATGGGATATGGAAACCTTTTTGACGTTACGGTTAAGAATGAAAAAGTACGAAAAGGTGTGTATGCAGCGATATGCGGGGCACTGCTGGTGCTGGCGCTGTTTGTTTTCTTCGCCGTAATCTGGCCTGAGTACAGAGATGTGCCGTTCAGTATACGGGCATTTATAACAGGAGCGTGAGAGGAAGAGATTGATAAAGGATTCCCGGTGTGGGGATATAAATGCAACTCCAGTGGAGATGGCTCTTTTGCGAGTTATCATCTGAACGTGGTTCAATTCAAAAATTCTAAAGTATCAGGAAGTACAGAACTTTGCTAAGGGCGATACAGAAAATGCAGAACTCGCTGACGCTCAGACAGCAGCATTTTCTGCATCAACGCAAAAACCTGTACATTCTGATACTTGGACGAATTTTTTCAGGCGAACCAGATTCAGATGATAACCACAGAAGAGCTTCTGCGCTGGAGCTTTTTTAATACCCCGCACCGAACTTTATACGGGATAGCGCGGAGCGTGAGCGGTGCCCACATGTAAAACTAAAGAAAAGCTCTGAATATAAAGATACCCGATCCGGTAACCTCTGGAGGAATTTATGGTAACACTTAGGTTATTCGCAGGCTGTGTTATGGAACAAAAGCACATTGTCTGAGCGATAGCGAGTTATGTGCTTTTGGTTCATGGTTTTAACAGACTGAGAATAGCCATAGTGTTTCCAAATTCCGAAGCTGTTACCGGACCGGGTATCTGTTATATCAGAGCATATCCTTTATTTTACGCTTTTTGTTTTAAGATAAAAAAATAATGCAGGAGATGGGACTTGAACCCACACGATCTTGCGACCACAGGCACCTGAAGCCTGCGCGTCTGCCAATTCCGCCACTCCTGCATTTCATTATGAATCAGTCGCTCTCGTCGACTGCCTGTTTATAATAACGCAACAAAACCTAAATGTCAATAGAAAAAATAAAAAAAATTAAATTTTTTTAATAATACTTGCAAAAGCAACAATTTACCCAGCCAATCACCAGAACAAAGTTTTTTTGAACAACTTAATTATTTTTAGTACTTTAACCTGTTGAAAAACAAAAGCTCTTGTGATACAATCTTGAAGATTTAGGATAAAACAAGAGAAAGGGAGATTATATGAAAGCATTTCTGATATTAGAAGACGGCCATGTTTTTAAAGGAACAAGCATCGGTTCGACAAGAGAAGTCATCAGCGAAATCGTGTTTAACACATCCATGACCGGATATCTTGAAGTAATGACCGACCCGTCGTATGCAGGACAAGCTGTCTGCATGACCTACCCTCTGATTGGTAACTATGGTATTTGTTATGAGGACCAGGAATCCAGAAAACCATGGATTGATGGTTTTATCGTTCGTGAATTATCACGTGTCCCAAGCAATTTCAGAAGCGTGGACACAATTCAGCATTTTCTTGAAAAACATGATATTCCGGGTATTGCCGGTATTGATACCCGTGCTCTTACCAAAATTCTTCGTGAAAAAGGTACCATGAATGGTATGATCACTGTCAATGAAAATTATGATTTAGACGAAATAATCCCCCGCTTAAAAGCATATACAACAGGAAAAGTAGTTGAAAAAGTTACCTGCAAAGAAAAAGAAGTACTCAAAGGTAACGGACCAAAAGTGGCACTCATGGACTTTGGAGCAAAACGTAACATCGCCCGTTCTTTGAATGAAAGAGGATGCCAGGTGACAATCTATCCGGCACTGACACCGGCAGAAGAGATCCTGAAAGATGCTCCGGACGGAATCATGCTGAGCAATGGTCCTGGAGACCCGAAAGAATGTACCACTATTATAGAAGAAATCCGTAAACTCTACGAATCCGATGTACCGATTTTTGCAATCTGCCTCGGACATCAGCTCATGGCACTTGCAACAGGTGGTGACACACACAAGATGAAATACGGACACCGCGGCGGCAACCATCCGGTAAAAGACCTTGAGACAGGACGTGTTTACATTTCTTCACAGAACCACGGCTATGTGGTAGATGCAGAAGCACTTGAGAAAAAAGGCATTGCCAAACCTGCATTTATCAACGTAAATGATGGTACAAACGAAGGAATGGCTTACGAAGGGAAGAATATCTTTACCGTTCAGTTCCATCCGGAAGCATGCCCCGGACCGCAGGATTCCAGCTACCTGTTTGACAGATTTATGAAAATGATGGGAGGAACAGATCATGCCGAGAAATAAAGATATACATAAAGTTCTTGTAATTGGATCCGGTCCGATTATCATCGGTCAGGCAGCAGAGTTTGACTACGCAGGTACACAGGCATGCCGTTCTCTGAAAGAAGAAGGCATGGAGGTAGTTCTCCTGAACTCCAACCCTGCGACGATCATGACAGATAAGGATATTGCAGATAAAGTTTACATCGAGCCACTGACAGTAGAAGTTGTAGAGCAGCTCATCCTGAAAGAACAGCCGGACAGCGTACTTCCGACACTTGGTGGACAGGCAGGCCTGAACCTTGCTATGGAACTGGAAGAAAAAGGCTTCCTCAAAGAACACAACGTACGCCTGATCGGTACTACTGCAGAAACAATCAAGAAAGCAGAAGACCGTCAGGAATTTAAAGATACCATGGAAAAGATCGGTGAGCCGGTTGCGGCATCCAAAGTCGTAACAACCGTAGAAGACGGCGTGGCATTCACCAGAACCATAGGATATCCGGTCGTTCTTCGTCCTGCTTACACACTTGGCGGAAGTGGCGGCGGTATCGCCAACAATGAATTCGAACTCAGAGAAATCCTTGAAAACGGTCTCCGTCTTTCACGAGTAGGAGAAGTTCTGGTAGAACGCTGCATCGCAGGATGGAAAGAAATCGAATACGAAGTTATGCGTGACAGCGCAGGCAACTGTATCACAGTCTGCAACATGGAAAATATTGACCCGGTTGGTGTACATACCGGTGACTCCATCGTAGTTGCTCCGTCCCAGACACTGGGAGACAAAGAATACCAGATGCTTCGTACTTCTGCGCTGAATATTATCACAGAGCTTGGAATCACAGGCGGATGTAACGTACAGTACGCTCTTCATCCGGAGAGTTTTGAATACTGTGTTATCGAGGTAAACCCGCGTGTAAGTCGTTCTTCCGCACTGGCAAGTAAAGCTACAGGTTATCCGATTGCTAAAGTTGCTGCAAAGATTGCTCTGGGCTATACACTGGATGAGATTCCGAACGCTATTACAGGAAAAACATATGCAAGTTTCGAGCCGATGCTTGACTACTGTGTAGTTAAGATCCCGAGACTTCCGTTTGATAAATTTATTACTGCAAAGAGAACTCTGACAACTCAGATGAAAGCAACCGGTGAAGTTATGAGTATCTGCCACAACTTCGAAGGTGCCCTCATGAAAGCCATCCGTTCTCTGGAACAGCATGTAGACAGTCTTATGTCCTATGACTTTACAGGTCTTGATGAGGATGAGTTGATCGAAGAACTGGCAGTTGTAGATGACCGTCGTATCTGGAAAATAGCAGAAGCAATCCGAAGAGATATCTCCAAAGAATACATCCACAGAATTACAAAGATCGACCGCTGGTTTATCGACAAGATTGCAATCCTTGTAGAGATGGAACAGGCGCTTAAGACTCAGCCGCTTACAGAAGAACTTCTTCTGGAAGCAAAACGTATGGAATTTCCGGATTACGTGATCGCAAACCTCTGCGGAAGAACAGAAGCCGATATCAAGGCACTCCGTCAGGTATACAAGATCACAGCCGCTTACAAGATGGTAGATACCTGTGCAGCAGAGTTTGCTGCCGCAACACCATATTATTATTCTGTATATGGTGGACCGGATACAGAAAATGAAGCAGTAGCTGCTCATGATAAAAAGAAAGTCCTGGTTCTTGGTTCCGGTCCGATCCGTATCGGACAGGGTATCGAATTTGACTTCTGCTCTGTACATTGTACATGGGCATTCAAAAAAGAGGGCTACGAAACAATTATCGTAAACAACAACCCGGAAACTGTCAGCACCGATTTTGATATTGCAGATAAACTGTATTTCGAACCACTGACACCGGAAGATGTAGAAAACATTGTAAATATTGAGAAACCAGACGGAGCAGTCGTACAGTTTGGTGGACAGACCGCAATCAAACTTACCGAAGCACTTATGAAAATGGGTGTAAAAATCCTCGGAACATCTGCAGAAGACGTAGATGCAGCCGAAGACCGTGAACTGTTCGATGAGATTCTGGAACAGTGCCAGATTCCGAGACCGAAGGGACATACTGTCTTTACTGCCGAAGAAGCAAAAAAAGCAGCCAATGAGCTTGGCTATCCGGTACTTGTACGTCCTTCCTACGTTCTTGGCGGACAGGGCATGCGTATTGCAGTCAGTGATGAAGATGTAGAAGAATACATCGGAATCATCAATCAGATTGCGCAGGAACACCCGATCCTTGTAGATAAATATCTGATGGGTAAAGAAATCGAGGTCGATGCCGTATGTGATGGCGATGACATCCTGATTCCTGGTATCATGGAGCATATCGAACGTGCAGGTATCCATTCCGGAGACAGTATCTCCGTATATCCGGCACAGACGATCAGCCAGAAAGCAAAAGACACGATTGCAGAGTACACACGCCGTCTGGCAAAAGCACTCCACGTAATCGGTATGATCAATATTCAGTTCATCGTATGCGGTGAAGAAGTATATGTTATCGAAGTAAACCCACGTTCCAGCCGTACCGTACCGTACATCAGTAAGGTAACTGGAATTCCAATCGTGCCGCTGGCAACAAAGGTCATTCTCGGATACAAACTGAAAGACATGGGATATGAGCCGGGACTTCAGCCGGAAGCAAAACATATCGCGATCAAAATGCCAGTATTTTCCTTCGAGAAGATCCGTGGTGCAGACATCAGCCTCGGACCTGAAATGAAGTCTACAGGTGAGTGCCTTGGTATCGCAGAGAACTTTAATGAAGCTCTGTACAAAGCCTTCATCGGTGCCGGAATCAAACTTCCGAAGTACAAAAATATGATCATCACTGTCAAAGATGAGGATCAGCAGGAAGTTGTTCCGATCGCAAGACGTTTTGAAGCGCTCGGATATCGTATCTACGCAACAAGAGGAACGGCAAGAGTTCTCAAAGAAAATGGAATCAAGGCGATTCGTACCAATAAACTGGAACAGCCGGCACCAAACCTTATGGACCTCATCCTCGGACATAAGATAGACGTTGTTATTGATACACCGCCGCAGGGTGTGGAACATCAGAAAGATGGTTTCGTGATCCGCCGAAATGCAATTGAGACAGGTGTCAATGTTCTTACCAGTCTGGATACAGCAGAAGCACTTGTAACCAGCCTTGAGAACACAGACCTTCACAACCTGACACTGATCGATATTGCAACGATCGCAGACAGATAAAAAATAAAAAGAATTTTATGACCGGAGAGACGAACATGTTTCTCCGGTTTTTACTTTAGAAGAAATTACAGATATTACAGCAAATAGCTAAACAAAAGTTAAACTTTATATGAAAACCTGCGGAGAGGTTTACGAAGCATGTAAACTGTAATATACTGATAATGTATGAATTGTAGAAGTGCAGTGCACGGACAGTTCTAAGATATCATAAAGAAAATAAGAAAGAGAAAGGAAAGAAAAATGAGTGTTCTGGAATTTATAAAAGTTGTGATACTCGGAATCGTCGAGGGTATTACGGAATGGCTTCCAATCAGCAGTACCGGACATATGATTCTTGTTGATGAATTTATCAAGATGGAAATGACACCGCAGTTTAAGGAATTTTTCCTTGTTGTGATTCAGCTTGGTGCGATTCTTGCAGTTGTTGTTTTATACTGGAGTAAATTGTGGCCATTTTATATAAGAGAGATTTCCACGAAAAAACGTAAAGAACTTAATCGCATGAATCCGGTATCTCGTGTGGCGATGACGTTTGTCGAAAAATTCTGTGACAAAACCAAATGGATCCTGTGGTTCAAGATTCTTGTGGCATGCATTCCGACAATCGTGATCGCACTTCCGTTTAATGATATTATCGAAGAAAAATTCAACAATTATATAGTGGTTGCAATTGCCCTGATCGTATATGGTGTAATCTTCATTCTGGTAGAGAACTACAATAAAAGAAGAAAACCGGTATGTACTTCCCTTGAAGATTTAAGTTTTGGTACCGCATTCAAGATCGGTATCTTTCAGGTACTTTCTGTTATTCCGGGAACTTCACGTTCAGGCTCCACGATCATCGGAGGAATCCTTGTGGGAACTTCAAGAACTGTAGCAGCAGAGTTTACCTTTTTCCTGGCGATTCCGGTAATGTTTGGTGCGAGCCTTTTGAAACTTGTAAAATTTGGTTTCGCTTTCACACCGGCAGAGATTTTGACACTGGTGACAGGCGTTGTTGTTGCATTTTTTGTATCCATTATCGCAATCAAATTCCTGATGGGTTACATTAAGAAACATGACTTTAAAGCATTTGGCTGGTATCGAATTGTCCTTGGTATCCTTGTGCTGGGTTATTTTGCGGTTGCTGTTCACAGGTAATATTCCGCGAGGTGTCTTGTCATGAATATGACAAAATCCCGAGACATACTTCCTCTGATAAAGCTGAAAATTTGACTTTTTGCGGATTACGTGGGATAATGTCTGTGATTTTATAAACAAGAAAATGTATCAACGGTCTAGCATAGACCGGAAAGGATGGAAATAATGAAAGCAAAACATATCATCGCCGTTCTTGGAATGACAATGATCCTTGCTCTTGCAGGATGCGGCTCAAAGGGATCTGTCGTTGAGGTAACTCCGACACCGGCAGCAACTCCGACACCTACAGAAGTTCCGGTAACAGTCACACCGGTACCGACCTCTACACCGGCACCGAAGGTAATTGGTGTAAAAACATCTCAGGCAAAATATATCTACCTGACCAACAGTCTTCAGAACGATATCAGAGAAATCTATCTGATGACATCCGGCGGAGAAGACTGGGGCAAAAACCTGATTCCGTCAGAATCTTCTGTAAAGGCGGCAGAACAGGTGCAGATGTATTACACAGCAGATTCTTCTTCCGCATCAGACAGCAGTGAAGAAAGCACAGATTCAACAACAGATACTTCCGGTGCATCTGCTCTGTATGATATGAAGATTGTGACTGCATCCGGTGATGCATACCAGATCTACAGTGTAAACCTTGGCGATATGGAAAAAGCTTCTCTTGCTTACGACGAAGAGAGTTCCGTTGCATATCTTCGTTATATGAGTCTTTCTGAAAAGAAAGAAAAAGATACAAAGGAAAATTCACAGCAGACATCTTCCTCTGATGATAGTTCTGAGGATACAAGTTATGATGACAGCAGCTATGATGACAGTTATGACGACAGCAGCTATGACAGTTCTGATGACAGTTCTGATGACGGAAGCTACGATGACGGCAGCTATGACGACAGTAATTACGATGATGGCAGTTATGACGATTCCTCCTATGATGATGGAAGCTCTGACGGTTCTTCCTACGATGATTATGTAGACGAAGGTTATGACACCGATGAAGAGGGCGGCGACTGGAATTATTAATCTATAAAAATTTCTTTAAGATTTATTGGTAAGTTCTATTGCAAAATAAGTCGGATAAATTGACGGAAATTTTCTGTACCGTTAAAATATTATCAACGCAGTGATGAAATTACTGGAAAGAGTACAGAAAAGGAGGGAGATTTATCATGAAGAAAAAAATTATGACGATCATGCTGGCTGGTGCTATGGCAGCAGGTATGAGTGCAGGCAGTGTACAGGCAGCAGCCGCAGAGGATGCAAGTGGTGATCTTTATGTATTTATTGCAGCAAGCTTAAGCAATGCAATGGAAGATATCCAGAAGGATTTCAATAAGGAATATCCGGATGTAAATATTCTCTTCAATGCAGACAGTTCAGGAACACTTCAGACACAGATTGAAGAAGGCTCAAGATGTGACGTCTTCTTTTCCGCAGCTACCAAGCAGATGGATGCGCTTGTAGACGAAGAACTTGCAGACAAAGATTCAGTTGTAGATCTTCTTGAAAACAAAGTCGTTCTGATCAAACCAAAGGATGGCGAGACAAAGGTTACCGGATTCGAAAACATCACAGATGCAGAGAATATCGCTCTTGCAGGAGAGGATGTTCCGGTTGGGCAGTACTCCCGTGAAATCTTTAAGAATCTTGGTATTGAAGATGATATCAACAAGATGGAGATCAATGAAGGAAAGAACGTTACGGAAGTACTTGCATCTGTAAGTGAGGGAAGCAACGAGATCGGTGTTGTTTATGCAACAGATGCAGCTTCCGTTGCCGACAAAGTAGATATTATCGCAGAAGCGCCGGCTGGTTCTCTGGAAACACCGGTTCTCTATCCGGCAGGGCTTATCGTTGATTCTGAAGCATCTGATTCCGAATCTGCAGCAGCAAAAGCTTTCTTAGAATATCTTCAGACAGATGGTGCAATGAAAGTATTCGAAGAATATGGATTTGCACAGTACAAAGCAGAGGATGAGAAAGAAGCTGCAGAAGAAACTGATGCAGATACTGCAGAGGAAACTGATGCAGATACTGCAGAGGAAACTGAAGCAACAGAAGAAACAAAATAATCAAAATTACATACAAAAGGGGCGACAGATATGTCAGCCCCTTTTGGTGCATACAGGGGAATTAGAAAGAATGATGGAATTTATACAGGAAATTAACTGGAGTCCACTGTGGATCTCCTTAAAAACCGGTTTTGTGGCGACGGTTATTGCCTTTTTTCTGGGGATTTTCTGTGCAAGAAAAATCATGAAACTGAAAGCGGTATCAAGAGCAATTCTGGATGGTATTTTTACGATGCCACTTGTCCTTCCACCAACAGTGGCAGGATTTTTTCTTCTGCTGATCTTCAGTCTGCGCAGACCGTTCGGTAAGTTGCTACTGGAAAGCTTTGATTTCAAGGTCATTCAGACATGGAAAGGCTGCGTGATCGCAGCAGCAGTCATTGCTTTTCCACTGATGTACCGCAACGCACGTGCCGCATTTGAGCAGGTGGATGTAAACCTCATTTATGCAGGTCAGACTCTTGGTATGAGTGACCGCAGAATTTTCTGGAAGGTTATCGTTCCGGCAGCAGCACCTGGCATTGCATCCGGTACCGTTCTTGCCTTTGCGAGAGCAATCGGTGAATATGGTGCAACTTCTATGCTGGCGGGGAATATCCTCGGTAAGACACGTACCGTATCCGTTGCGATTGCGGCGGAAACAGCAGCAGGAAATTATGATGTGGCAGGTTTCTGGGTTGTGGTGATTGTTCTGATATCGTTTGTGATCGTGGCACTGATAAATATTGTCTCAGGCAGAGGCATGAAGAGCAGAAGGTGGATCTGATGGCAATACAGGTAAATATAGAAAAAAATTTTAAAGGATTTTCTCTTAAGACAGCGTTTGAGAGCACTACTTCGTCAACCGGAATCCTCGGAGCTTCCGGAAGCGGAAAAAGTATGACGCTCCGCTGTATCGCCGGGATCGAAACTCCGGATAAGGGAAAAATTGTAATCAATGGAAGAACGGTGTTTGACTCTGAGAAGAAAATAAATCTGAAACCACAGGAGCGGCGGATCGGTTATCTATTTCAGAATTATGCATTGTTTCCGACAATGACGGTCAAAGACAATATTCTCTGCGGCTATCGTGGAGAAAAATCACAAAAAGAAGAAAAGGTACGTGACTATCTGAAGAGATATCAGCTTGATGGGCTGGATAACCGTTATCCGGCACAGCTTTCCGGAGGGCAGCAGCAGCGAGTAGCACTTGCCCGAATGATGATCGGAGAACCGGAAATGATCCTTTTGGATGAGCCATTTTCGGCATTGGATGGATATCTGAAGGATGTTTTACAGAAAGATATGCAGGAATTTCTGCAACAGTATCAGGGAGATATGCTGATGGTGACGCACAGCAGAGATGAGGCATTTCGTTTTTGTAATGAATTGATGCTTTTAAGAGAAGGAAAGACATTGATTTTCGGAAATACAAGAGATTTATTTGAACAGCCACAGCTTCTGGAAGCCTCCAGACTGACCGGCTGCAAAAACAGTTCAAGGATTGAGAGAATGGGAGATCATGAAGTGTTTGCACTTGACTGGGGTGTATCACTCCATACTGCACAGAAGGTGAAAGCAGATATGACGCATGTTGCTATCCGCGGACACTGGATCCAACCGGTGCAGGAAGCAGGTAAAAACTGTATTGTCTTTGAGGCAGCGGAATATGTGGAAACAACATTTGAACATCAGTATCTGGTCAGAAATCCGGGAATGGAAGAAGGAGCAGCCCTCTGGTGGATGCGCCCGAAAGAAAACTTCCGGGATCCACATGAAAAAAATCTGCCGCCATATCTGTATCTGCCGCCGGAGCATCTGATGTTACTGAAGTGATTTTGATTTCAGATAACCGGCAACAAGCATAGCCAGTTTGAAGGTCATTGCATCTTCGAAAGTACGGAGGTCGAGACCGAATTTTTTCTGAATCTTTTCGAAGCGGTAGACAAGCGTGTTGCGATGTACGTAGAGCTGTCTGGATGTTTCGGAGAGATTCAGGTTATTTTCAAAGAAAGTGCGGATGATCGCCAGCGTCTCACCGTCGATGGAATCAAGCGACTCATCACCGAAGATTTCTTCGATGAACATCTCACAGATGGAGACAGGGAGCTGGTAGATCAGACGCCCGATACCAAGGGTACGATATCCGAATACAGCACGTTCAGCATAAAAGATCTTACCGATTTCGAGTGCTGTGCGTGCTTCTTTATATGCACTGGAAAGTTCACGGAGATCGTCGGCGGTATTGCTGTAGGCAACCCATGCCTGTGTCATGGCCTCTGCGCCGAGCATATCAACCAGCATATGAGCGGTATCTTCGAGATTTTCATAAGTTTCCGTAGAAGAAAGTTCACGAACAATGATGATGCCACTGTCATCGATCGCAGTGATAAAATCGTGCGTGCGTGCAGAAAAGATATTTTTAATCGTTGCCAGGGCATGTTCATCCTGCGACTGTCTGGTTGTAACGAGGAAGACTGCCCTGCGTGCAGTGGTGGAAATGTGCAGTTTGCGCGCACGGTTAAAAGCCTCTACTTCTGTATAGTTTCCCAGAAGCAGTTTCTGCATAAAAGAGTTTTTGTCATTTTTTTCGGAAAAACCTTCCAGGATGCTTTGAATCTGGCAGACAGCCAGTTCACCAATCGTTGAGACAGAAGCATCGCTTCCCCATACGACGAGAAGATAGGGAACATCGCTCTTTTCGGTAATTTTGTACAGGCAGCAGGTTGTATTGGCCAGACAGAGTGCGGTGCTCTGGCGGAAGTCATCAAGTTTTGCTGCGGATGGAAGTCTTTTTTCGCAGGTCGTAACGAAAACGGAATTGTCCTCCAGAAGCAGGCAGAAGTCGAGATGGCTGATGCGTTTCCAGTTATCCATATATTTTTGAAGTGTACGTTGTACAGACATGAAATCAAATCATCCTTTCTGAAAAAAAGACCCGGGGTAAACTGCCCCGGGTCTGATATTCTGATTGAATCTTAGTTAGTGATAACCAGTTCTGTATCTTTATCAAAGAAATGTGTTTTTTCCATGTTGAAATCGAATTTAACCGGATCACCTGTTTTTGCTTTTGTACCTGGATCAACACGAGCTGTGATCTGTGTACCGTTCACATCGAAGTACAGGAATACTTCTGCGCCAAGAAGCTCGTAAACTTTAACGGTAGAAGACATGGAGCCGTTCGGTGTATCTGCAACGTCTTCCGGACGGATACCCATAACAACGGTCTTTCCTACATAACCGCCATCTTTGAGTGCTTTAGCTTTAGCTGCCGGGATAACGAGTTCATCACTTCCGATAACTGCAACAATGTCGGAACCTTTTTCTTTGATCTGGGCATCAAGGAAGTTCATCTGCGGAGATCCCATGAATCCTGCAACAAAGAGGTTGCCCGGTTTCTGATAGAGGTTCTGAGGTGTATCAACCTGCTGAACAACACCGTCTTTCATAACAACGATTCTGGTACCAAGAGTCATAGCCTCTGTCTGGTCATGTGTTACATAGATGATTGTAGCACCCAGTCTCTGGTGGATCTTGGAAATCTCGATACGCATCTGTACACGAAGTTTAGCATCCAGGTTGGAAAGAGGCTCATCCATAAGGAATACCTTAGGATTACGTACGATAGCACGTCCCATAGCAACACGCTGTCTCTGACCACCGGAAAGAGCCTTCGGTTTACGATCAAGAAGTTTCTCAAGGTCAAGGATTCTTGCAGCTTCACGAACTGCTTTATCAATCTGGTCTTTCGGAACTTTACGAAGTTTAAGTCCGAATGCCATGTTATCATATACTGTCATATGAGGATACAGAGCGTAGTTCTGGAATACCATTGCGATATCACGGTCTTTAGGCTCTACATCGTTCATAACTTTGTCACCAATCTTTAATGTACCGCCGGAAATTTCTTCCAGACCGGCAATCATACGAAGTGTAGTAGATTTACCACATCCTGAAGGTCCTACGAAAATGATGAATTCTTTATCTTCGATCTCCAGATTGAAATCTTTAACTGCCTGGAAACCATTTGGGTAAGTTTTGTTAATGTGCTGTAATGATAAGCTTGCCATGATTATTATTCCTCCAAAATTATTTCATATTGTTTTTGCTGATTGATTACTCGTTTTTTTCATCTGTAGACAGTATAGCGAAAAGGAGGGGGGATGGCTAGGGAAGAATCGTACAAAGATTTTTTTCGTTTCTTGTCATTCTGACGAAAAGCCGGAATCAGTATTCGGGGATTCCGTCAAACTGTCAAAAGGCATGAGAAAAACGCAGGACAAAATGACGAAATTCTGTCTGCGTTTCTCAAAATTGGAGTTAAAATATGGTTCTTTTTTACTACCTGTTACTCAAAGTATATATAAGATTATGGTTTGGCTGAATCAAGTCAAAAATCTCTGACAATATGAAGGAACGGATGAGAAGACACGAATATCGGGCTAAAATTACAGGAGGATCAGAGAAGGCAAATCATCAGGAAGCATTTTGCGCAAATTCTGTGTTGACCAGTTCTGCATACGGTGTACGTTCTTTCAGTTCACCTGCATCTTCCAGGATATCCTGCAGCAGTTCAAAACCATCCTGCCCGAACACCAGATTTTCTTTCCAGGTGTCCTGATCGTAATAACGTTTTACAATGGCTGTGATGGTATCCAGATCTGTTTCAGGGAACTGTGGCTCGATTACTTCTGCAATCTCCTCTGGAGTATGGCTCTGAACGTAGTCCATACCTTTCTGCAGAGCATCAGTGAATTTCTGCATGATATCAGGATTTTTTTCCATATAGCTGGTTTTGGCACTGTAGGAGGTATAAGGCACATAGCCGGAGTCAACACCAAGGGATGCTACGACATACCCAGCGCCCTGCTTTTCAAGAGCAGTAGCAGACGGCTCAAATTCTACAGTGAAATCTGCCGAATCATCTCCTGTAAAAGCAGCCGCAGTAGCGCCGAAGTCAATGCTCTGGTCAATAGACAGATCTTTCTGAGGGTCAAGGCCATTCTGCTTCAGAATATATTCAAATACCATTTCCGGCATGCCACCTTTGCGTCCGCCAAGAACTTTCCTGCCCTTCAGATCTTCCCATTTAAAATCCGGCATTTCTTCTCTTGCCACAAGGAAATTTCCGGCCCGTTGGGTAAGCTGTGCAAAGTTTACAACAGGATCAGTAGCTCCTTCCTGATAGGCATAGATAGATGCTTCTGCTCCCATAAATCCGATATCCGCCTCGCCGGATATGACGGCAGTCATAGTTTTATCTGCCCCAAAGCCAGTTATAAGCGTCATATCAAGCCCCTCATCTTTAAAATATCCCTCTTCGATTGCCACATACTGCGGTGCATAAAAGATGGAATGGGCTACTTCATTTAAGGTAACTTTTGCAAGCTTCGCCTCATCTTTCTTTGCAGCAAATACTCCCAGCGGCAGTGCAGTCACCGCCAGAACGACTGCTGTCGCCAGTGAAATCCATTTTTTATTTTTCATGCAGATACTCCTTTACCGACTTCTTCTGTTAGAGTATGCATAATTAATTAATTGGTGACCAGGGGGGACATACAAAGTATCGCAAAACACAGCCTCCATGATTCCTTTTGTTAGGATATGCCCCCAAAATCAACTGCTAATCACGATCAACTTTCCCATTAGTTAAAAAATATGAATTTTATTTAACAACAATTCAATTGTGTCCAATTTCCAATCATGCTATGATTTAATCACAAAAGCTTTTGAAATTTCAATCAGGAGAGAATTAGGATGAATATTGGAAGTGTGATAAAAAAATATAGAAAAGTGTCTGGTTTCACCCAGGAGGAAATGGCAAACCGCTTAGGAGTAACTACCCCAGCGGTGAATAAATGGGAGAACGGGAACTCCAATCCAGATATTGAACTGTTAGCACCTATTGCAAGGCTGCTACATA